>Ga0207960_1000194_pt1 | contig 14950 bp, 17 predicted proteins | sample CryBogCBH29May08_FD_184613 | JGI IMG/M metagenome (GOLD analysis project Ga0207960, IMG submission 184613) | Freshwater microbial communities from Crystal Bog, Wisconsin, USA - CBH29May08 (SPAdes) | ecosystem: Environmental > Aquatic > Freshwater > Lake | place: Crystal Bog, Wisconsin, USA... | reverse complement strand
ATACAATTAACATCAATATAACCTGTATATGCTAAGCCATGAAGAAAGTCTTCAAGCGGTTTGAGAACTTGGTCTGCCAAGTAAGATTCGGAGGTATAGCGAACAATAGTACCTTGCTCGCCTGTAGCGACACCAAGATCATCATTCATTAACTTCTTAAATTCCCAGCTCTCACAAAACTGCTTGTTGAAACCACCAGGTCCGAACCAGCCACCTACGCCAAATTCAACACCACCGTGGAACTCTTGGAGGATAAAGTCGCCTTTGTATGCGTTACTCTTCTTCCACTTCTGTAGCATAAAGACCATATCGGCTGCTGATTTAGCAACGTAAGATAGTTCCTTGGCTCCATCACCGATAGGCTTACTAACGTAACGCTTTGGATTATCCATTACGTGTTTAATAGCCTCATCGTAATTCTTGAATACTGTGGATGGGATAGTTGTAATACCAGCCTTCTCCATTACATCTGCACCGTGCATGCGGTCTTGTTCCCAACGATTGGTATCAATAGATGGACCAATAATTGGATAACCTTTATCACGATAACGTTCCAAGCCATGAATGTAAAAGATATTATCTGTACAGAAGATTAGATCTGCCCAGTTCATATACTTCTCCCACTCAGAGACTCTTTCAATGAGTCCACCATCACCGACCATCGAGCGACTACCATCCTTATTGTGTCTAATAAAACACTTTACAGTGTGCCCAAAGTTCTGGCACCGTAAAGCAAAGTCAAGGCATACACCTGATGCATCGATGATTAGTATTTTCATTATTCGTCCTGTGCGTCTTTCATTTTACGTTCCATCATACGTCTACGTTTTTCGTAGTTATCTTTTGCTTGCTGCATTTTAGTCTTACCATAGATTGGCATACCTAATGTTCCAAGTAACATACGTTGAAGTTGTTCTCCTTGAGGAGCACCTTGCCAAGCTTGTACGTTAAATGGTAATGCAGATTTGCCAACTGCTTTAGCCCTCCCAACAAGAGAAGGATCTTCAAGCTTCTGTGCACCTGGACCAGCATACTCTAATCCTGTTGTAGAGATAACAAATGCTTTTGGTAAGAACCCTAGCTTATCTGAAATAAACTTATCAGTGTCGCTAGCAAAGTGAATAAACTCCATAGCATGCTTAGTAGCTTGCATAGTAGTTCCATCTTTAAATTCAACCCTTGTCTTATCTTTATTATCCCATATCGGATGACCAGAGGTAATCATGTTAACACCATTAAGAGCTGTAAGATACAACAATGCAAACTTCATTTGATAAAGTCTAGCAAAGTCACCTTGAGTCTTTGGTTTTAACAATCCCTTAGCACCACCAACAATATCAGGTGAGAGTAAATTCTTAGGTAGAGCTGTTGTAAATGAACGTAAGGTTGACACTGTCCAGTCAGGAGCAAAGATAACTGCTTGAAGAACACGCCTTCCTTCGGGGGAATACGATGCCATTTTCATGGACTCTTCAAACTTACTGCTTGACTGTCTAGCAATATCATACCAGTTCAATCCACCAAAACTATTGTTAACAAAACGACCAATCTCTTTAGCATGCACTTCTTTAGGAACATTAGGATGATCATGTACGGCTTGATCTAGTAACTTTGAGAATGTAAGTAATTTAAGACCATCGTGTACATAGTCCCAAGTAAAACTATCAATACGACCAAGAGTTTCTTTCTCAGCCCTACCTAATGCAGATTGAATTATCTTCTTATCTGAATAAGCTCCAAGAAGTTTATCAGCCATTTTACCAATCTCTTCGATTGCAGTGTGGCTTACGTCCTCAACACTTGACATACCAAGCTTAACACCACCCTCACGGATAGCTAAGTCAGCTACATCTCCCATACCACCTTCACGTAGTATCTTAAGGACACTACTAAGACTGCCTTGACCAACCTTTTCACCTAAGTATGGGCGGGCCATAACAAACGCTTCAGCAAGCGATTTAGCGTGGAACAGTGATGCACTAATGTTAGACCGTTTAATTGCGTTGTTAACAGTAAGAATAGACTTCATCCAAGGACCTGGCTCCGAAGCACCTAACACAAAGTTAAGAGCAGGCTTAATATCTGGGTGTACAAACCAACCAGCAAATGGACCATGATCAATTACTTTGTAGCCATAATGATCTTCTTTAGATCTTGGATCTACAATAGCGTACTTGTCATCAATCTTAGTTACTTTAAGTTTATTAAATAGATTCTTATCTTCAATTGCTTTGTACATATCGGTCATATAACCATGTGCAATCTCAGCAAGATCAGACTCAAGTTCAATGCCTTGCTTAGCCATAGCTTCACGGGCTTGTTCAAGCGATTCTATTTTACGTTCTTTACCAAATTGAGAACCAGGTTTAAGTCCTTCTTGTACTCCAGGAGATTTAAGTATTGATTGAATAAAACCAACCTCTTCTTCTGCTTTCATACCAGCTTTACGGGCCATACGTGTTACGTAATTCTCAACCAAGCCACGGATGACTTGTGCTTTCTCTGCCATCTTACCAATCTGATCCATCTTTATCTTGTAAAGATTAGCAGCCTTAGCAGCATCACCTTCAAGAGGTAGCCCATGTTCAATAGCAGCAGGTAACGCACTACGTTCAGCTGCATCAGGAACAAGTTTAATAATATCAGATTTAAAGATATTAGTTAAGCGTTGATTAGCATCAACGTTATTAAGGTTAATACCAATGCGATCTTTAATATCTTCTACAACTACAGAAGCATGTGGAGTAACTGTTTCAAGATAAGACTTTGCAGCTTCCAATCCTTTTGTATGATAAATCTTTCGTGCTATAGAAGCATGGATCTTTGATTCATCTTTAGGACCTTTAGTCTTGACATCTTTAACCTTTGGTTCAATAGCACCAGGCTCACCAACATCAGTGCGACCAGCAGTATCCATTGGATCAGTACTCTCGGGTTTAGGTTTGGGAGCTTTCTTTGGTTTATCTTCTTTAGACCAAGACTCTTTCTCACGATCAAGTTTAGTCTTAACCTCTTTTGGTTGTCGAGGTTTATCAAGTTGAAACGCAGGATCACCTGAATCACGCAGGTCACCACTATGCAATCCCTCATCTGGGAAGTCTAGCTTCTTTCCTTTAGCAAGTTGTTCTGTTTCTCGTGCACGTTTAAGAGCTTCTTTACGCTCAAGAAAGTTACCAGCACCATCAAGAAAACCTTGTTCATGTGTGTCTTTAGTTTCAGCTTTCCGGGCTTCATCATGCTTAGGACCCATGCGTTCAACAGCACCAGTCTTCTTATCACGAATTGCAGCTTCAACTAATGGAGCTGTTTTTGTATCCATATCAGCCTTAGCTTCCGCTTCAAACTGATCAAGAGTACTTTTAATTGTTGTATCACGTTTAGTGGTTTCAGAAGCAGCCGGATCTCGAGCAGCCTCAGCGGCAGCCATACGAGCAGTGTTACCTAACTTGTCAGAGATGGCTTTAGTAATTGCAGTAGGCTTAGCAAAGACACCTTGGAATGTAGCAGCAGCTGCCACTTTACCAGGATCAATCTTACCTTCAGTAGCAAGTTCCGTACCGGCTTCCATACCCCCACCAACTACAGCACCAAAACCACGAGATAACAATCCAACTTTACCCGGACCAAAGAACGGTAATGATGAAGCTAACTCACCAGCAAATGATGCCTTAGGATGTTGTATCTTTTCAACCTCTCGTTGGCCTTTTCCAAAGCCAGCAGCAGACAAAGTTTCTTCAGGTACCATGCCTTTAAGAGACTCACCAGTCTTATGTCCAAGATATCCACCTACAAGAGCACCACCAATAGCCCCTACAATAGGCCCTATAGGGCCTGTAACAGGCGATGTCATAGCGCCTAGGGCTAGGCCACCCTCAGCTCCTGCAACAGCTCCCGCAGCCCCTGGAATGCCTTCTATAGCAGCCTTAACTCCAGCTTTCATATCCCCAGGAAGTGCAGCAATATCTTTCTGTAGTTTCTCAAAGCCCTCTGGAGCAGCTTCAACAGATACTTTAGCCTTATAGCGGCCTAGTTTATCTGCTTTAGGAGTAGGTTCTTTGTACTCAGCCCAAGGACCTTCTGATCCTTTAGACTCGACAGGTGCTTCTTGTTTATAGTCTGACCACGGTCCCGATGAAGGCGCTGCTTCAGCAGGTGCAGCCTTATAATCTTCCCATGGTCCAGCCATTAAACTTTCTCCCAACTAGTTTCTTTAGAAGGATCTCCACCTTTATACTTCCAAGATGTACCATCCTTAGCTTTTTTAACATCACCCTTTTTAGGGGATTTAGTAGTATCTTTAGATTTATCTTTAGGAGCGTTAATAGGTTTATCTTCGTCTTCTTTAGGAAGATACTTTTTCATATTAGCATCAATTTGAGCATCATAGATTTCATTAATCTCTGTCTCACGCTCATCCATAGACTTCTTACCAAAGTATGGTTTTGTTTTTAGTTCTTTTAAAGCAGTAGCTCGCCTACCTTCAATTGCTTCTTCTTGAACAATACCACGTTTAGTTTTCCAATCGTCCATGGCACTAGCACGTTTTTCGGCTGGTGTTGGTTTACCGGCAGACTTACCAGCATCAATACGTAGCTTCTCTGATTTATAATTCATATCAAAGAGAACTTTTTGTTCAGCTAATTGTTCTTTAAGTATTGCAATTTGTGTAGCTTGTTGTTCTTTATATGTTTCAGTGGACTGACCAATAGCTTTATGAAACTCATCCCACTTACCACTTTTTTGTGCTTTGTCTACAAGACCAGTGTACTCTAATTTCTCTTGTGGATTTAATTTATCAGAAGAAGAGATAGCAGCTTTAAGAGAATCAGGATTATCGTTAGCACGAATAGTCCGTTCAAAGTCAGATACTTCTGCATGATGAACAGTCATCTCAGCTAATTTAGTTTTAAGAGCATCGCCTTTATATTCATTAGCTTGCTTAAGAAACTTATCTGCTACACGAGTGTTACCAGATTGCATAGCCATCTGACCAGCCTTCTGGTAGGTAGTAAATAGATCAGCACCAGGACCTGATTCAGCTTGAGCCTGTTTAAGATCCCTATCGGCAACAATAGTATCACCTATTGCTTGACCACTTTCAAATCCGCCTGCAAAGGCTTGTGCTAAATTTGGCATATGTTATCCTTTAAAGTGTTGCTAACATTGCAAGAGCTTCTGCAGTACCACCACCACCCATTGAACTACCAACTAAATCAACACCACCAGCTGCAGCACCACCGCCACTAAACAAACCAGCAGAATTAGCACCACCAAGAGCCATACCAACTAAGCCAAGCCCTGATTGTGCATTCTGATTCTGTGCGTTGTAAGCCATCTGAGCACTCTGTGTTTGTGCTTGAGCACCACCAGCAGGAGTCTGTGAAGTAGCACCAGACAAAGAACCAAGATTACCAAGCATCTGTTGATAGTAAGCACCAAATGTATTCTGTCCCATACTCTGTAGAGCATTAGCTTGAGCACCTGATTGGAGTGTTCCACTAGCTGCACCAGCAGCTTGCTGTGCATTCTGACCTTGTTGCAGCTGCTGTTGATAACCTGGGGAGCTCATAGCTGACGATGGATTATCCATAAAGCTTTTTAATTGATTAGCAGCCGCTGTACGACCACCAATAGCACCGTACGGATCTGTTTGACTTTGTGGTAATGGTGCTGGAGAAGCAGTACTAGAACTACCACCACCAAAGATTGCATTGACTACGCCACCCATATTAATTCCTTTTTATATATATTTACTGAAGAGTTTTTCTACAAACTGATATCCAAGGTATTCAAATAACTTTGAGTTATCTATATGTACCTTAGTAGTACCTAGCATTTTATTTACACCAATAGACTTCATATGTTGTTCAGCAAACTGAAACATACGAATACCAGTCCGTCCTTTTCTGTATTCCTTACGAAGGAAGTATATATCTTCGTAGGCTGTGACGCATGATTTTACATGTAAGTGTTTACTAACAATGTAGAACATGTAACCAATAAGCTTATCTGTTTTACGACAAGTAATAACATGTAACATACCAGCTTGTTCAAGAGCAAAGTATTGAGTCCAGTCAGGGTCTAGTTTAAAACCACCGCTAACCTCTTGCTCTATTTCTTTATAGTGCTCAGGGTATATAACCCGCAGCTCTGGAAGAACGTCAGAGTATTGCTCGACTTGATACGTTACCATCTATCTTACCCTTGCTGTGCTGGTTGTCCTACATTCTCTAACTCACCAATATCAAAGTCTATCTCAGCAGCTTCAAGTCGTATTGGTTGGTTGTCAGTACATAAAAACTCCCAAGCACGTCGACGGCTTGCGCCTGCTTGACGTACTTGTGGACGTTCATTATTAAGGTTTACTTGTCTATAGTTTGACCATGTTTTATAGTCATCACTAGTATGTCTTATATTCATTGTAGCAGGAATCTTATCACCTACAATCTCAATGCGATGATAAAACTTACGCTTAGTAGTTCCACTATCCATAATAGGGGTTACTGCTCTATAGTAGATTGGAGCACCATTATCATTGTAATATGTGTCCGACATTGTGTACAGCGTACCATTGTCATCATCTAACAAAAAGTATGTTTCCCCAACACCAGCAAAATAACTAGGCCGGAAATACTGTTCTGCATATATGCCGTTAACGCCGGAATCACTATCACCTACAGCATACATAGTCCACTGATACCACTGCTTCTCATTAAGATCATACACAAGTGTTTGATTAAGATCTGCTAATGTAAGAATGTAAAAGGTATGACCATTAATTCGTAATGGGTATGCAATGACATCAGTAAGAGTGCTGTTGTTTAGAATACGATCAATGAATGGTGTTGATATCTTTGACGGTGATACACCCATGATAGAGTATACCGATGGTCCCTGCTCTTTAGCAGTACCAATCCAGACTGTTGTTTGTTCAAACGAACAGATAGAATCTCCGTTAGCACACCCTAATTCAATGTGATATGGTGTGGCAATAGCTAGGGGGGAACCTGGGTATGAGCCAGTATCATAGTAGAAGTCTGTTGACCACTGACCAAAAGCTAATACATAGTTAAGATGTTTAACAATACCAACTAACCCATCTGGTTCTGCTTCTGCAGTTATATAATTAAGTGCATTCCATATTGTTGGGTTATTCGGTTCAGATGTATATATCTCACCATTAGTCCCACCAATAACAGTATAAGTATCTAAGTAAACAGCACCTGTAGCATAAGGGCCAGCAGGGAATCCGTTTAACAAAGCTGTTACATAGGCACCTGATCCAACTGTACCTTGAGCACTTACCCATTTAACAGTTGCTGTTCCATCGGATCCAGTACCACTTGTAAATGTAGGAGCAGTAGATCCTGTTGTACCAGCAACAGTAACAGTATATAAATTAGTTCCGGTCCAATAAGTATAATCAACTGCTACAGGAGTTGAGGCCACCCAAGCCGGTGAGTTTGCGGTTAACCATTGTGCTGTAGCACTACCATCAGCCTGTGGTGTGGGTCCTGTAAACGTTGGTGCAGTTGTTCCAGTAATTCCAGAAATTGTTACAGTATATAAATCAGTACCAGTCCAATACACATCTCCTGCAGCTACAGTTAAACCAGCTGACCAAGCAGTACCTGCTGAATCACCTATAGTTACAACTAATGTATCGCTTGATGTATAACCACTTCCTGGATTAGTAACAGTAACACCAGTAACAATACCACTTGTAGACTGTACAGTACCTATAGCAGTTGTTCCACCACCAGATGGGGCTGAGAATGTTACTATTGGATTAGCATAATGAGTACCACCAGTAATAACAGTAGTTACAGTAATACCATCATCTACTACTTTAGCAAAGACACCAGTAGCTGGATTGTATGTGTAACCATTTACTTGGTTCTGTACAAACAAGTATGTGTTGTTAAGTGTGCTATTAAAATAACACTGCTGTACTATACCACCTATAGTACCAGTCATAGTACCAATAGTAGTTACAGCATAAGTTGTAGGATTAATCTTATATAGAATATTATTCACCGCAGCAAATAACGAACCATTAAAGTTATACAGACCCTGTCCCTGTGCATTGGCAAGAACAGCACCTATATCTTTTAGACCTGGGCGTTTAATAAACTCTCGCTTCTGTCCAACAGTCTCAAAGTAACCGTTGACACACTTAGAATCCTTTGCCAAGGTACCATCACGAGTCTCTATTGGTTGTGCTAAAGGTAGTCTTGCAATTGGCATAGTATCCTGTTATGGTAGGTTGTTAGAAGAAGGTCTTCCCATTCTCATGTCAGGTTGGAAAAATGTAGAGTAAGTCTCAACATCCCATCCTTCTAATTCTTCTTTGTAAATCTTAGCACGCAAAGCAATCTCTTGACGATGATTACCTGGCACACTGTATTCAATAGCTAGCTGATCAGCAAGATTCCATACAAGGACGTTCATCCATTCAGTAGGGAAATCAGGGATAGCTTGTGCTGTCATAATATCAGCCATCGGTTGTTGCACAATAAAGTGTAACTGTTGATTAAACTGTGTATATGAATCTGGTGTAACGTACATGTATACATTACTTGTAGTATTACGTACATCCATGTATAAGGAGTTAGGTGTTCCAGTACTAAACTTTGAACCTAACATATTGTATTCTTGTTTGCTTAGCAACTGAATCTGTACATCATCCGTAGATGGTGTTACAGTTACATTACGTAACCAAGCTTGTATTACTTTAAGTGGTTTATCTGTATTCAGATCTACCGTACCGGTACTAGCTGGGCCAATAACATACTCAGTCTGTCCAGCAACAAGTGGTAATACTAACTCATTAACTTTCCATAACTTTAAACCAGATGTTGCCATCTGTTTAATAAATAGGTTAAGAGCTAGTGATGCATTAGATACTGTAGCTGCATCAGGAGTGTCACCAAGTTCCAATACACCAAGCTTGCGTAATGCTAACTGGATAATCTGATCACGGCTTACTGTAAAGGTTGTAGACATCTAGCCTCCAAATAATAGTTTAATTGCACGATCAAGTCCAAGGGACTGGGTTACTACTACAGCCAGAGCACCTATGGCAATATATTTAATCTGTGCTAGATTCTTTTCTATACTTGCCATGGCTTTTGACAGATCAGTAGCAGACCTGCGAAGCTCTTTAATATCATCTTCATGATTAGCTTGAGTTACTTCAAGACGTACTACTCTGGTTTCTAGTTGGTCGGACATAGGATTATTCTTGTGGTAGGGTTGGTTCTGTAGGAGGCGTAATCAACGCAGCCTGTTGTTGTAGCTTTGCATAGATTGGAGCAGCTCCTGTTTCAATAGGTAGACGACCAATTGTAGCTAATACAAATGCTGCTTCATTATCTTCTAATGTAAATGTTTTCATATATTATTTATCCATTAACACTACGAGAAATTTCTAGCCAATTAGTTCCATTATAAATAAGCTGTAAAATAGTATTATTATTTGCCGTTAAATTTCCAGCTAATTGTAAATTTCCAGAATTATCTACAACTGTATTTGCAGTCAAAAATTGTAAAGTAAGCGTTCTTCCTACAGAACCGCCATTTATATTTGAAATAGTCCCTGCTCCAGAAATTCTAAAATAAGAACCTTGTGCAGGTAAAGATAGTGTAGAAGCAGTATTTATAGTATTTGGAGAAGTAACAGTTGAAATAATGGTAGATAAAGGATAATTTAAATAAAAATTGTTAGCCCCAACATAAATTTGTGCATTTGCTGTTGTAGAAGCAACTGGTGTCCCAACAGTATTATTATAATCAAAAGTAACACTATCAATATTTACAATAGAATTTAAATTATTAACACCTATACAACCAGTATTTCCTTGATGTTGACCTCCAAGAATAGAAACATTACCACTATCTATTAAAATTCCCCAAGCAACATCACTAAATGTTGTGCAATCATTTATAAAAGTAACTTGATTTGCAGAAGTATTTACATAAATACCATTATCACGACCTGAAACTTGACAAGCTTCAAGAACAGTTTCGCCTGAAGTATCTTGAATTACAATTCCTTTAGAACCTGTTTGTGTAGTTGGGCCGTCAGAGCCACAACTTAATAACGTAACATTATTACATTTATTAATAACAAAACCATAAGCATACCCCCAACTAAAACAATTAGTGAATTTACCCCAATCACAATTATTAATAACTGTAAAAGCAGTGCCGCTTCTTAAACTTCCACCTGTATCAGTTCCTCCCGCAAATGGCCAACAGTGAACATTATTTACACGCAATATATCAGGGCAAGTATCAATATAAATACCATTAAGATTGTCCATATTGCAATCATAAATACGAGGTCTTTGAGCATTTACGGTACTTTTAATGCCATATTCAAAACCCATAATTTGACATTGAAAAATAGCAACGTCGTCATATTGAATCATAATTGCGGTGCCAGCAAAAGCACTTGCATTAGCTACAGGAAAAGTCATTCCGTAACGGTAAATTAACAATCCTTGTAAAGCTGATCCACCTTGCATAGTAATAGTCGCTGTTGATGCAAGACGAATAGCACCGCCGACACCAGCATAAGGAATGTTTGCGTTGTTTTTTGGAGAGCCAGTAATAATATGAGGGCCTTTTAAACCACAATTAGGTTTAATTGTTAAATTGCTTGCTACGTAGCATTGCATATTATTAGGGATATAAACAGTTCCACCTAATGCGCCTAAACTATCTATGGCTGCTTGAATAGCGGCGGTGTCATCGGTTGAACCATTGCCTACAGCGCCAAAATCTTTAACTGACGCAAAATCACTTAACTTTTCGTCAATTGGCCTGTTAATAGCTCCAGTTGGGGTTGCAGAACCAAATTTAAAATCAAACTTTGGAATTAATGTTGTCATTTTAACTTCCTTGATTAACAGGGGCAATAGGGTTTGCTATTGCTGATATAAACACATCAACGGCTGAATCTAATTCCGAAGCATTTTGAACAACAATTAACGATTTATAAGTAACAGAATTAATTACTGCTTCTATAAAATAATTATTACCTTCTTGACTAAGTATTGTGTATTTATTCATATTATGGTGAGGATCTTGTTTTTAAAGAAAATATTGCAAAAGTTACTGTAGTACCCGAATTATTTGAAAAAACATAAGCTCCACTGCTAAAATAAAATCTGTACGTTCCTGCGCCGCTTAATGTTGAATAAGTCGTTGAAATTTGACTTGCAATTACTGTAGCACCAGAACCGCAAATCATTAAAGCAAGTTGCCCTGAACTGCTTATATCGTTAACTAAAATCATTCCAGAAAAAGATGAAAAAGTAATACTGCTTCCGTTAGTAAGAGTAACAGTTTGACCAGTAGAATCAAAACTAATGGCTGGAGGTGCGTTTGTTGCATTAAAAGAAGTTGAATTAGTAACTCCAGATACACTTAAATTTGTTCCATTAAAACTTAAATTTGCGCTAGAACTAAAAGCACTTGTGCCATTTCCATAAGGAATATAACCAGCAGTAAGGCTTGTTAATCCTGTACCGCCACTTGTTGTACCTAATGCTGTACTAAATATAGGAGCATTAGTAAAAGTAGAGCTAGGCCCACTAAATGTATTGGCTTCATCTAATAAAGGAAAATCTTGTAAAGAAGCACGGACAAGGCGAAGAGATACCACAGCACCAGAAGCAAAGATAGTTCCTGAAGTCCCATCTTGTCCTCTAACAATTGTAAACGTAGTTCCTGATACTGCCGTTACTTTAACAATCTCAATAGTTGTTTGAGTAGCTGCATCAGCTAATGTGCAATAAAAGTATTGAGAACCTGTAGGAGATGGAAAACCTGCAGCAGAAGTAACCGACATAGTTGTAGCTACATTGGTTAAACTACTTGCTAATGTTGTATTAGCATTATTTGCAAAAAGCATATTAGGCATAGATATTTTCTACAAAAATAAATTCAACAACATCACCAGCGTTTAAACCAGAATTAAATGTAATAATAGATGTAGATGTTTCTATATAATTTAAACCTATAATTTGTTTACTACCGTTTACAAAAACGGATAGTGCATTATACCCTACTAAATAAGTAAAAGAAGATAGAGTAAATATTGTTTGTGCTTGTGTGGCTACTTGATATTCTTGAAATATAGTAACAGTATCTTTACTAGAAGCAAATAAATTTAAACTACCAGCAGTAATCCGTAATTCAACATTATCACTAATATTAAATATTTGAGGAGCAGTGCCTTCTTGACCACGCACAACAGTAAGATAATCACCAGTACGGTTAATACACTTAACAATCTCAGCTACTTCAGGATTGTTGATTTGTACCAACGTAAGCATGAAGTAGTTGCCACCAGTAGGCTGTGGAAAATAACTACCTGTTCCTGGTGTAAGCTGTAGAATAGTATCTATAGGTGTGATACCTCTAGCTAATGCAGTAGCAGCGTTGTTTGTAAATAAAGGAAATGACATTGAATTATCCTACTGTAATAGTGTTTACTAGGAAGCCATTAACTAACCTGTTAGAGCTATAGACTTTAATGAATTGATTCTGAGGCTCTGGTCTTGTCCATGGAGGTGCTTGGTAGTCTGCAACACCTCGTACAAAATCCTGTGGTTGTCTTGGTTCCCAGCAGCGTTCATCAACCATAAAACCATCCCAGCGTTGACGAAGCTCTGTATTCTTAACTACACGACCACACGACTCACAAAGACATTTCCAAAGACCTCTGACATAGTTTGATTGATAACTCATAGGTTATACCAGATTAGAAGCGTAGACTGGGAGATCACCAACACCTACATAGGTATTAGTTAATGAAGTAGTAATCGTCATTTCTAGACGATAAGTTACTTCAGTTAGTCCACCAATAATTCTCTGAGACGCTGTCTTATTGGCAATAATAGGAGTAGCCTGAAGGATTGCTGATGGGTTAGGGTCTACACCGTCCATAACAATAACGGAACAATCTGCCGTTAGAATAGTCTCATTAGGTGCAAGAACTTGAGTAAAATCAAAAGTGAATAATTCACTCTCAGTAGTAATCTTGTAAGAAAATGACTCAGCCATTAAAGTTTCCGATATAACATTATAACACGATTTTTAACAAAAATCAAAGTCTTTTCAGCCTTGTCGACTAAAATATCTCTGTCTTTAATTACCATTATCATAAGCTTCTTAGGCCCAACAATAAAAGTAAACTTAGCAACTGCGCCAAACTTCTGGACAAATGCTGGATATAGTTTAACTGTTATATGATTAACTACAGACAATAACTTTTCTATTAATCGAGAAAGAGTTGCAGTGTGTGTAGAAACAACACTTAACAGTTTTAACATTGCTTTAGTTAGACTAGTCGTAGAGCTAACTACAGTTTGTAAAGTCTTGTAAAAGAAAAAATGTACAACAATAACAACTGTACTTGAAATACTAGTTATAACTCTTTTACCTATTTGTTTAAGGACAGTAACTAAGTTACTTACTGCTACAGATAATGTCTTAGGTATTAACTTAAACAGACTAGCTGTTGAAGTAATCAGAGTTGAGTAGGTACGGCTAATTGCCCTACCAATGGTTATTGAGCTCACTACTGTTCTTGATAAAGCTACTAAGTGTATTGCTATATCGCTAAGCACCACAATAATGTGCTCAACAACATTAGCCATAATCTTACTTATTGCCTTTACAATAGTAACAAGGCTATTAACTGTTACAGCTAAAAGCTTAATTGGTAATTTAACCAATGTAGCTACAGATGTAGAAATAACACTTAATAGTTTTGTTGCTGACTTGATAATGCTTGCTGTACTCGTAGAAGTTACAGTCAAAGTTCTGAACCTAGATACTAACTCTTTTATTGTTGCTAAACTGCTAGACAAATAAGTCAGTGTCTTTGCAGCACTCTTAGTAATTGTCGCAGTAGATGTAGACAAGATTGTCTTAATTACCGCAATAGCTCTTTTTATAGTAACTGTCGAAGTAACAGCATAAGTTAAAGTTCTAAACAAACTTTGAAGCTTATTAATTGTTACTGTCGACGTTACTGCGTAACTAAGTGTTCTTAGTAACGCTAATACTTTAGTTATAATGCTAGTGCTAGTAGAAGTAACTATCAATGTAGGCGTTAACGTAATGTTATCGCTTGCATCAATTGCTACTCTATCTATACTAGAACCATTTATTGACATTAACTAAATTGTACTTTAAAAGTAAACTGAATTGAATCGCTAGTATTCAATGGAATGCCTGTAAAGTCACCTTTAATAAATAAGTTACCAGACGTAGAAGCATCAAACAAACCAGCATTAGTGATTGTCTCACTTGTACCAGCAGTCTGTGTACCTACAACTTGGAATGTGTCGTTTGTTGTGGATGTTGTAACTTGAGAGGTGGTTCCACTAACACGTGGTGTTACCTCTGTAAACAACGTTGTATCTGTAGCGCCAGTCGTACCTGCACCAGTTCCCCAAGCAACATACTGAGGGATAGTACCACCGCTGTTTAAGCGGCTAGTAACAATAGCTTTACCTGTGTTGACTAATAGTGTAGCCATTTCTTAATTCTCCAAAGAAGTCGTTTAATAGGATTCTTGTGCCAATAATCTATTACGCCTAATTCAACTACAGTACCATCAGCCCGAATAACTCGAGCTGACAGTTGTAGTTCTTTAGCGTTGCTGTTAGCAACTTGCATTACTGAACGCCTTGTTTAACCAGTTCAAGTACTACGGAGAACACCAAAGGTGTTGTTCCTAATGTAGTATTATATCCAGTAGTTGTTAAAGCAATACGACCTGTAGGACTAGGTGCATTGTTTTGTAAACCACCAAAGTTAAAGAAGCTCATCTTACCACGACCAGCAATAGGAAGAATATCTACTTGGGTACTTCCGTCCCATAGTAAACGAACTTCCAGCGGATCAGAGATAGAATAATCAAGATGATCAA
>Ga0207960_1000190_pt1 | contig 15542 bp, 3 predicted proteins | sample CryBogCBH29May08_FD_184613 | JGI IMG/M metagenome (GOLD analysis project Ga0207960, IMG submission 184613) | Freshwater microbial communities from Crystal Bog, Wisconsin, USA - CBH29May08 (SPAdes) | ecosystem: Environmental > Aquatic > Freshwater > Lake | place: Crystal Bog, Wisconsin, USA... | reverse complement strand
GAAGACTTGATCGTGATCAGTGTTTTTAAATTCCTTAAAACAATTTGAAATATAACAAGCTCGAATGATCTGAGCTAATTCAACAAAGTCTTTCTCAGGATGATAGAGTTTTTCAAACTCCACCCAATCCTTTTTTACAAAGCTCGCGCCGAGTGGTGTTTGGGTGTGAGTGATGGCCTGTTTTGCTCGCTCCTCTAAAATAGCATTTACCGTTTGTTGAGGTTGTCCTCGATGCTCAGTTGGCTTATTTCTTTTGCTAAGATAGAGTAGCGTTCCACTCAGCAAGAATGCAAAGGCAAGCACTCCAAGGATGATTTTTTTTCTCATTTTAATATTATGCAGAGATCATCAGCCCTTGTAAAGAATCCTATTGGCCTTCTAATAATACGCTAGATAAATCACAAGAGGAAAGGCCATTAGAATTGAGAAATACCTTCATATATACATTGGTATTAGGGTTCGTCAGGAAACTAGTGATGACTGTATTGGTCATCAAGCCGGTAACTGGCGGAGTTAAGTTAGGTACTGGTGTATTAGAAAAATTAGACTTTAAAGTGGTTCCATCAGCCGCACCCCAACCACCATTCCAATATTGCCAGTTAGTACCATCGATAGAAAAATTATAACTGATACCCGCTGTACATGTTTTACCCGTTGGAATGATTTCTGAAATTCTCAACAACTGAGAATATGGAATACCCACTTTAGTGGTGAGAGTGGAATAAGGAGGATAATGAACTGGATCCACTTTTACATTGAGTAATCCTGGCGTACACCAAGTTGCTCCGGATCCATAGTTACAACTAGTAGAAGTATCATCACTTTCTAAAATAGCGCGATATTGAAAATATTGATTGGCGGAAGGGATTAAGTATACAATAGGAGAAAATGCAGTGGCAGGAATATTAAAATTGGTAAACAACAAAGATGGAGCAGTATTTAATGCACGGCTATTCATAACAGCGTTTTGGGTAACTCTATTATTTTTCTCAGAAAAGTAACTAGTATTATTGCCAGATTCGCCCATCCAAATACCATCTGAACAATTGGCAAGTGAGCAAGTTCGAATTTGAAATTTTACTCGGTTTGCACCACGGCGATATAATTGTTGAATTTCAGTATCTGATAAAATTCGATTCCAAACTGCTACCTCATCGATTGAGCCTTTAAAATAATAAGTAGTAGTGGAACCAGTATAATAAACACCAATAGCTGACATTGATTGTGTTGAAATGGTTATACTGGAAATGGTTATAGGACTAATAGGTGTTCCATTAATATAAAAGCGTAATACTGCTTGATTACTGGAGTAACTAAAAGTGAGTCCAACATGCGTCCACTGATTTAATGGAATAGTTCCTACACTAGTACAATATAAAGTTCCTACCCAGGTGATACGAATACATAAATTTCCTGATTGTAATGAGAGGTATTCAAAAACACCAGTGCCACCAACAATATTCATCTGTGTTTGTATGGTTGGATTGATCCAAGCTGAAAAAGAAACGTTGTTAGCGGAAGTAGTAGAGCTCACTAATTTTATAGCTCCAATAGAGCCATCCAAACTAGTACCTGAATTGAATACAGCAGGATTGCCTGAGGTGACTCCACCAGTTGGAGTTCCATTTTTTCCAGCACCGGAAGAATCTATAATCGATCCAGTACCAGAAGTTCCTGCTGCCTCATTTAAGTGCCATAAACCAATGTTTCCAGTCATTAATGTGCTAGACGCCAAAGCAACGTAATTTGCAGTACTTTCACTCTGAGGAGTAGAGCCAATAGCATCTGGAAGTTCCTTTGAGAATGGTAATGTGGTGGTCCAAGAAAGATTGGTCCAGTTGGGCAAACTATTAACTCCGACAGTTTGTGCCGATAAACCATTAAACACTCGCGAAGTGTAGATCCCTGATCTGATGGTTCTTTGATGAGTATATATATTTTGAACATCAGCCATTGAAAGTGGATTACTCCAGATTGAAATTTCATCTAAACTCCCCTTCAACTCACTTCCGGCTACACGGTAATTTCCAAAAACAACATTAGCTAAGGTATTCGGATTCGTGGTGAATAAGCCTGATTGAATTTTTTGTAAAACACCATTGATATACAAATTTGAGGTATAAACCTTATTGTATCCAGTAATCACCCCATAAGGATCCAATACAGCAACTAACTGGGCACCTCTAATGATCGCAATATGATACCAATTGCCCGATTTCAAACTTGTTGTGTAAGTTTGAATAATGCCGTTTACGAACCATGAAAGATTTCCACTAGCATCCATTTTAAGATAGTAACTGTCGGTTCCATTTGTAAAATCACTTTTGGATTGCAGTATACCTTGAGTACTCAATGAAGTTGGCTCGAACCAAAACGAAATACTATGATTATCTTGTAACCACACTGCATTGGTATTGTCTAATGTGGGATCAGTGGTGGTAGCAGTGGGATTTGCTGGGAAAAGTAAGGCCAAAGCACCACCAGTATTCAGTGTGAGCAAAGGATTAATCGCAGTAGGAGAAGTAGAGGATAATGCGCTAGGAAGAGTAAGTTTATCGCCTGCGGTTCCATTAAATTTAAGAGCTTGGAATATTTTTCCGCCTGCAACGTAACTAGTACCAGTTGAAGTGAGAGTTCCAGCAGCGCTGGCAATAGTAGGAAAACCCAATGATGCATTTGCATTGCCATCCAATTTCCAATATCCAGTGTAATTACGGTTAGCGGCCGTGATCCAAAGTAAATTCAAATAGTCATCCGGATTACAATCGGTTTGAGTGGCGTCGCAGGATGTACTCCCAATGTTCATTGCTCTGCCGGCAAGTGCAGTGCCTGATGAAGTGCCCAGTTGAAAACCACTATTACTTCCACAAATAGAAGTAGTAGCTGCGATACACGTTGCGCCAGAGGCTGCGCAAGCGGTGCCGTCAATAGCGTGGTTAGAGCAGTTATCGTTTTGGTAGGTAGGTGTGAGCGAACACGAACTAGTACCACAATTAATTTGGGTATTGTTGAAGGAATAAGGTGTAGCAGTAGGTGAAGGTGAAGGATTAGCAGTTGTTGCATTAAATGTATAGCTGGTTGATTTCGTAACGTTATTAGTGACTACCAGAGACGCATCAGATGTCAGGTATCCATTGAAAGCGGTTACATAATAGCAAAATGCACTCGTGGTTGAATCAATATAAGTAGATGAAATTACGTTGGATGAAACAGGAGCAAAAGATGAGACAGGAACAGTACAGTCATTTCCAACACTCCTATATAAAGTATAATAAATATAGGTACCTGCTATATCAGCAACAGTCCAACTCAAATCCACTTCCTTATTAATCCCGGTTACCGTAACTATTGGTTTTGATGGTTTATCATAAACGGTTGCTTTTAATATCTGAGTTGCTGTTTGGGCAACTCCACCGACAATAATAGGAGTGGTAACAATTAAATCAGTTTCTCCAGTTGAAGTTCCGGTACTCCATTGTGTGCTCGTTAATCCATTAGCATCTGAAGTGAGTACTATCGAAGTTGCTTGATTTCCAGAAGTTGGATCCAACAAAGTACTTGATCCTGGATTTGCTGCGGTAGAAAAGGTTACGCTCGCTCCGGTCACAATATTTCCATACTGATCTACGACTTTCACCACGGGATTTTTTGCAAAGGAATTGGTAACTAAATTAGTTTTTTGTGCAGCCTGATGGATCCCATTTATTGGATCATCACCAGCGACGATGATGAGATTTGCGACTTGTCCGGTAGTTACAGAAATACTCACTGTTGAAGTTATTGCATTACCATTCACAATAGCTTGTACTGTTGTTGGTGTACCTGAAAGTTCACCCGTAAAGGTTGCTTGAAAAATGCCTCCTCCTTTGGGTGAAACAGCGCCGATCGTTCCAGTAGAAGTTCCGCCTGAGGAAGTAAACATAATGCTCTTCACTCCAGAAGAATAAGGTGCACCGTTTGAATCCACTGAAGTAAGACTTAGGGTAATCGTTCCTCCCGCAAATACAGTAGTCGCACTTGCAGTGAGAGTAAAACTAGGAGTTCCAGGTGCATAAGGAACATAGGTAGATGCAGGTATATCAAGGGTAGAACTACTAGTTACTGAGGGATCCACCGTTGGGGGATCTGATTGACAGGAGCTAATCGCCACTGTCATAGAAAATAATAATGCAAAATATTTGAAACTATTTTTCATACCCCTGATGCCCTATAACCATTATACAACTAAAATGCTCAAGTATTAAAGAACTATTTATTAAACTTATGTAGTTGATTTTATTAATAATTAACATTGTTTTACCAAACCTTATAGAGCGTGGGCGTAAGACCACTTGAATGTCGGTTATCGAAAATAAATACGCCGTTAATTCCTGGGCTAAAAATCAATTCAGATGCAAAAATACTTGATGATAAATTACGTGCTGCAAACTGCTTGGTGTAAGTATCAAATGAGAAAAATTGAGGTGAGAGCCCTACTCCCTGGTTAATCACTCCATAGACCATCCCAGTATTTGGATCTAATACCATTTTAGAAATATTAGGATTATGAATTGAAATATCAAGAGAAGGATTCAGAGTGTCTGCAACCAAAGTACATTGAGGAGTTGAGGATGCATTACTGATCTGAACAAAGTGTCCTTTGCCAGATATGTCATTCCCGTATGCCAATACATAAAGCGAATCATCAGCAGGATTATAGACTCCACCAAAGGAGTTCCCTCAAAGGCACAATCTTTCGCTGAATCAGCTGGAGAAGCAAAAGAAATTTGCCCTGAAGTGTTAGCACTTAATATACCAGTTGAACTACCACTCAGGCTATTCATGATGATAAAGCCTTTCCAGTTAGGTTGCCCACTCGACTTTGCGCCAATGAGTTCAAAGTTTTTATTACCAGAGATAATATTTTTACGAATTTTATTATTTAAATAAGTATTTGAAAGTGGAGTGGGTACGGATGAATAGATGCTAGTCATTGCCACACTCCAAAATGAAGCTTGAGCAATATATTCAGTAAGCATGTAAGGTTTATTATTGTTGCTACTATCAATAAATATTGCAGAGGAATTAGTAGCCATCAAATTATTGGATCCAAGGATTAAGCTTGCTGGGGTGGTTGTTCCACCGCTTTGATAAGTAGGAGAAGTCAAGGATGTAGTACTCAGATTTAGTAAGGTAGTATTATAGCAAGAATTAGTAGTAGCACCGAAAGACGCTGCGGAATTTCCAGGAGTAATAGGGTTACTACTAGCATTGGGGATTACGGTTGATGCAGAGATTGTGATCCCATTGTTAACAGCATTTATCCCTATCCAAGCTGGCTGGGTTGTAAATTTATTATTGTTATTGTTTAAGGTTAAGGCATCTGTTCCAAGTAAATCACCATTGACAGTGAATTCTCTGAACTTTACTTTTAATCCGGTGACAGAATTCAGATCGGTAAATGAAAAATAGTTTTTATTAAGAGCACCGATTGGCATTGCAAATTGAATATCTGAATCTCCAGTTAAGGTTGTTAAATTCACAGGTGCAGCTGGTGTATAAGTGGTGAGCGTTTGAATGTTAGGATCAGTATTCAAAACTGTAACATTGTATACATAAGAATGAGTGGAAGATTCAGTATAAGTTCCATCCATCACATAGAGCCTAACAATCAACTGACCTAAAGCACCCGCATTTGCTTCTGTAATACTATTCTCACCTGAGCAATCATTATTTGCACCGCTGGCAACTGAGCTCAATAAATAATTAAAGGATATCGTTGGAGATCCAGACGTTACTTTTCCTGATGCTTTCAAACACCCATTCACATACCAACGATAGGGTGAGGAATCGAGAGTAGAAACATTTGTCAGTGCTGCCGTGAAAGTCAGGGTTTCTCCTTTCCCTGCTATTACGTTGATCGTTCTTCCCGCTGAGGAAGTCGGTGCAGAATCTGTATAAGATTTCGTGATATTAAAACTTGTGTTATCTGAGTTATTAAAAGTAAATTTAGCAATGTAAGAATTGCTCTTGTAAGTTGCGTATCCTGATGTATTAGTCGCTCCCAGTACTAATCCTGATGGGGATGAACCCGAACTTTGGTTAGGACCATAAGCACAATATGCACATCTTGCTTCAAATTCAGCAAATTGTTGATTTAATATTACGCCAGTATCAGCCACACCTGGAGTAAAACTTCGATCTAGTTCTGTTTGAGAAATAACGGGATAGCCTGGCACTAGAGAAGGATCTAACAAGGATACGCCTAGGTTTTGGAGAGTTGAATTTTGTGATACATCATTTGCAACCAATGTGCAGGTTTCCATTTTATTCAAGGATTCGTTATAACGGATTAGTATTTTTCCAGTTCCAGGATTTGGAGTGCCTAAGGTATTGAAAGTTGCATAGGTACATCTAGATTTTAATACTGCCACGAGAGGAACTACTCGTTCCAAATAAGTTGCAGTGGAATTATTATATACTTCATTATCGGAAGAAGAATCAGGCCATTTCAATATATTATTCTCATTTACATAGAGCCCTGTTCCGGGAACATAAGGTTGTCCGGTACTGGCAGCGATGGTAATGCTTGTTTTTAAAGTCGGGCGAGATGGAAAATTAGTTATATCTGTAGCAGCCCAGGCAGGAATGGTGGAATAATCAATTCCCACAAACATCGGCTGCCCGATTTCAGCTGGTCGGCTAATGGATAGTGATGTTGGATAAGTAAATGGTTTTGTAGCGTAAGCATCTACATGTGGGAAATCAGCTGGCCCAAGTAGTGCAGTCGGATTTAAGAATACTGGTTTTCCTACTACTTTAATGGTAAATGGAGCATTGATAGCATTACTTGGAGTTAGCATCGCATTAGGCGGCGAATTTCCATCTGGGTTAATTGCTAGCCCCAAAGATGGATCTCCTGGATCAGAAATGGAAATACTTGGAGTTACGTAAGATCCAATATCCGCATCAACGGGTGAAACGGTGATAAATAAATCTTGTCCGATATAAGTTGGAGTAGTCAAAAGAGAAGCATATGGAGTTGCAGCTGGTGTCACCGTTACAAAATTGCTTCCAGATTTTCCAGTAAATGAATTATAAAATCCAGTACCCGCGGTTGGTGTGAATCCAGTATACACATTACTTTGAGTCCAGCGCGCAACATCTGAATCTTTCACTCTGATCTTAATACTTGTTGTTGAGCCGGTTTCTACCGTCAGAGTTGAGCCACTGAGTTGAGTTTCTGTTCCGCCTGTACCAGGAGTCGCTGGCGTTACAGAATAAACTACAGGGCTATTATTTTTAACTGATAATTTTGCCCAAATCCAGATTCTGGAACTCATCGCTTGGGTCACAAACGAACTAGGAATAGTTGAATCTGCTTTATACTGCTGATCCGAAACCGTAACTGGAATTAAAAACCCACTGGTATTAGATAAATAATTTGCTTCAGAATCAGTTGGCGTCCAAAGGAAGTTAAAAGAACTGGTACCAATACCCCCTCCTGAGAAGCCTGAAAATGCAGCGGTTGTAGGAAGGGTATAAGTTTCTCCTTTATGTGGGCCATCTACAATCAATACAGATGAAGGGGCACTTCCGCTTAAAGTTTTCAACGCAGTAGTAATATTTGAATCAGCTGCAAAAACATTAAAACTTTGCTGAGTGCTTTCGATTAATGGGATTGCCGTTGAGCTTTGAAGTACATCTCCTGGAGCAATCGAGAGTGAACAATCAAATCCAGCAGGTTCTGAGCTGGTATTACAAGTTGAATGATCAGGTTGAACTCCAGCGGTACCATTGCCAGCGGTAAATACACTACTCCAGCCAGGCCCAGTACCATCAGCCGCATAAGCGCTATTGATCGTTGTACCGCCCGCACTAGTCGTAGTAAAGTAAGGAGGCGAATTCGTTTCTAAACTTTCAAAATCAATATAAAAAAGATTATCGATTGGACCATTCTTAGCAGTTTGAGCCCCTACTCCCTTTGTTAGTGGAACTGCAGTTGCTCCAAAGTTATCTTGAACTGAAATAGTATAAGTAAATCTTTTACCATCGTCTTTATAAGTAAATGTTCCGTCATGATTATCTGTAACGTTTGGTGTCCAATTAAAATTGCATGCTTTAAAATCAGCGAGCTGGGGAATGAATACCTTGAGGTCTGAAATTGCTAAGGTGTATAAACTAGAAGGATAGCCGTCATAAGTAACAGGAGCATCAGTACAATTGCCACCAGATCTAGTTCCAATATTACTATAAAAAGGAGTGCTTGCTGGTGTTGCAGTAGGCGGAACCAATGCATATTGCATGATATCGTAAGGATCGTGTTCTGGAGTACCAAGAGTATCAAATGGGATATCGGCAACTTTAATACCAACTGTCGCAGAAGCATGGTTTTTAATAAATAATTGAACTTTAGTATTATTCACCGATCTATAATAGACATTAGTGCTAGAGTCTGGAGTTGGTGTGGCAACAGCCATCACTAGAGCCATATCCGTGGGTTGATGATCAACACCAGTGTATTGTACGCCGTAAATTGGTAACGGCACGTATCCTGCTGGTGAAGGCATGGCCATTGGATTTAGGCCTAAATTTGCAGAATTCAAAGATGTTGGCATTGCTGAATTATAACCGGTGTATTTTGGCATTTGTGTGCCTACTGCATCGTAAGAGAATGTTTCAATAGGAGCAAGATCGTAATAAAGCACATTTTGCTTGCTAAAGCTTACATCATCACTCGCGCTAAGCGGTAAAACTGGAGTCGCACCATATAGAGACGGTAAAAAATCAAAATTATATGGAGTTAACGATGAAAGCCCATATGCAGCCGGACTAAATATTGAACCAACAGTAATAATATAATTACCATGAGCAGGATCTGTATCTAGTGCAAGGCTGTTTATCAATGCAGTGGAATGTGTTGCGGTACTTCCACAACTACCAGCAAAAACAATATATCTTTGATCAGGCTCTACCCAAAATGGAGCTGGGAATCCAGTACAAGCAGTTCCTCCATTTGTTAAGCCTACTGCTACGCTCGGATCAAAAATAAACCGAGTGACGAGGTTTTTATTTTCGAGCACCAACACTTCATCGTATGGAGTAGTTCCATTTTTTAATGCAATAAATTGATGGTTAACACAAAAATCTCCACCACTTCCTGAAGGAGTTCCATTAATGATATCAACAGATGAGGAGCGAAGACGCATTCTTGGAATATTATCTCCGTCATCAGCGCGAGAATAAAAAACAGCAGGTGCCATTGGCTTGATCTGAGGAATAGGTGTAGGAGTGGCACCCGCAGTCCAACTAGTATAACTGAGGCTGGGTATAGTAGTTCCAATTCCATCGGTGGTAGTGCAGTCTTGTATATAAGGAAGCCATTGTTGAAAGTTTTGGCTTAAAATACTCCGAGTTCCTTTCACCGTTAACTCTGCTTCGAATCGACCTGCCAATGCAGGTCCTAAATAGGATGGTGATGTACCTAAAGTTTTGTTCTGATCATTGACACTAAACTGTAAAGGAAAAGAAGATGGAGGTGTAGCACTACTGATCTTATCTACTCTTGTATTTTTAGGCCAATACGGAGAATTTGCATCCGTTGCATCCTTTTTTTCAACGATGCAAGCTTGCATGTCTTTACGCTCAGCAAATAAATTCAAATTGATTGGAACAACTGTTTGATCTCGGAGAATACTATGATCTAAGAAATAACGATTTCCATTGAGGCTTAAACCAGAAATTACGTTTTGAAGAAAACCCTTGAGTTGAGTATATGTTTTACCCAGCGGATAAATACTTTGATCCTTAGGTGCCCATTTCATTCTGAGGCGGTGATATACAAATTTATTCACCGTGATTATATTATTATCTGTGGTTTGATAATAAACTGGAACGGGTTGCATGAAGGTTGGCGGTGTAGAACTCCAAGAACAATAATCGGGATCCACTGCCGGGAGCGCTGAGGTAGTTGCGGTTGCTGGAATGCTTTGATATGTTTCATAGGTCAAAGCATTCATATTTGGTGAAGGATAAGTGCAGTAACTAAATCCAGCTGAATTGATGGCCGTTAGAACATCATTACTCATATGAATGTAAACGGGATCAGTGGGTTCGCGAAGATTTAAGCCCATATTATCATAATCGATCGCATTAATTTCAAAAACCCATCCGGCATTTCCAACAGGAGTAGTTGATGCAACCTGATTCCAAGGATCATTCGGGCTCAGTACACTCTGTGTTCCAAGCAAATCTTGATTATTAGTGTTGATGGAGCAAGCACTATCGTATTCTCTTGGATGAGAATAAGTGGTTTGATCAGTAGCATTTACTGCAGTGCTAGTACTTGCCAAATTATTTCCCAATAAAATGGAAGGTGAATTCAATGCTCCTGATGAGGTACCAGTTAAAAAAAGCGTATTACTATCAAAACTAGTAACTACCTTTCGAGGTTGAGTAATATAAGGACTGATTTGTACTTTTACTGGATTCCCACTTAAATCTGTGGTTGTTTTTCCATACAAAAATTTACGGGCACTGTCACTTCCCGCACCTTGTCGCAATAAACTAAGAGGGTTGCCGGTAGTAGGATCAGTGCTAGAAAAAGTATTGGTGATTGCCTGAATAGTACCTAGATCACTAAGGTAGGCATCCCAACGGGTAAAAGCAGTCGTTTCAGCAATACTGGTTGCATACCTAAAAGGTGCCACCATCATTCCACCATTCACCGTATCTGGAATCTGTGTGCTCAAATCAGAAATAGCAGTTGATGGGTTGAGTGCTTCAAAATTAATAATATGTGGAGGGTTGATGTCGAACTTGACAATCCTTTGAATTGGATGAGTCTGGCTCATGCCCAACAAATTTTGTCCATTTGTATTATCTCGATCATAAACCACAATTGAATATGGGAATGTTAAATCTGCTTTTGCTTCTGCAACTGCTTTCAAAGAGTTATCTACCGTGATTTGAACAATTCCAACTCCACATTTGAAGTGGGTTACATGATCAGGGGTAGTGCAGGTGGGTAATATTGTTCCTCGAACCCTTTTCGGTATACTTATAGTATAAGGAGAAATAGGTGGCCAAATGGAAGGAATTACATTTCCTGGAATTCCTGAGTGTGCCTCTGCTGAATTGGAGATATCTCCAACGGTATAGTTAAATACATCAGGTGCTGCATTCGGATCTTGATCCAAATCTTGATCAATGACTTTAAAAACACAGCTCCATGGTCCGTCAGGTCTTCCATGAATGGCCGTATTGATATCAGATTCACAAATGGAAATTGGATGACTTTCATTATGCGATAATTCATAATCAAAGTAGGTATCATTGATATTTCCATTCGCATCTTGAACAATCACTGGCGAGCGATTCTGATCCGCATATTTAAAATTCCAACGATAAGGAATCACCATCATTCCATCCGTGATCAAATAATAGATATTTTGATAAGCAGTATCACCATAAAGTGGTACATTTCTAGGGATATTTCCATCATCAACATAAAAACTTAAATCCAAAGCTTCATTATATCCAATTGTCGAATCAGCAGTGTAAACATCCTGACTTGCTGGGAGGGACATGTTGGTATTTACTTTATAAAAAGGAGTCGGTTCGGGAATGATTCGGGCACTCAGGTTGGGAGGTAAAACCCGAGGAACATATTGAATGATCATATCCTTATCAATAAAATCATCCTCAGGATCATAACCTTGTGCGGTAACACTGATCTTACTCCCCTCACCAATGTAAATCCCTTCTGCTGGATTAGGGCTAGCTCCACCCGGCATCATATGCGGCGGAGTATTGTTCTGATCAAGTGGGTTACATGCAGCCTGTGTACCATTTATATAGAAAACAGATGCATACTGATAATTCGTGAGATCATTTTCTGGTGTTTGCAATGCAACTAAGCCAGGGGGGGTGGTGGTATCAAAGGTATAATTGATTCCATAGGGTCGGATTGCTTTTAAAAAATCAATATTGAATGCTAACCCATTTTTAAAATAACGATCTAACTTTTTCCAAGGAGTAGTAGAATAAGATAAATGTTCTGAAGTTGATGTCAGGTAATCAATTCTTGCTTGAACCAGATTTTTGATCCCGCCAAAATCAGAACTCGAATAATCAGTTAATTTTTTAACAATTATCTTGTTACCACTTGCATCGGGAAGTGCGTAATTTTTCATTAAGTTAAAAGTATAGGTTGAGGCAAGTCCTGGTCTTACATATAGTTGACCATCAAAAATAACATCAATTAATTGAGTACTTTGAATAGGAAAATCCACCACAATCAAATAAGGTTTTGCAGCAGTTACCTCTTTGGGTAGAATAAATTGAAAGGCAGAAGTACTATTTGATGATAATTGTGATTGAGCATAGCTGGTTAAATCATAGAGTTGAGTTCCTACTGAAAAATCAGGAGGCATGGATTGCAAAGTCACTGTATAAGGGGTCATATTTAAATTGACCACATCTTGAAGATCTACTGTCAGTTTATCTCCAGGAGTAATCACCAAACCACCACTATCTACACTCGGAGTACTAAGCTGTGTGCCCGTACAAGCAGGTAAAATTAGAAGTATTAAAAATATTTTTAGCCCCAATATTTTTTTCATATCAAAATTAATAGATCAATTTCAATGCTCCACCATTGACCACTGCTGTTGTTCCGTCTGCCCCATAACCGTAATCGAAAGTTGGTACCACTAAATCTGCAGTTCCATCTCCATTTAAATCACCCATACCAGTTTCATATAAGAAAAATTTTCCAGTTAATCCATCCGGAGTGTAAGCTTTCACAAACATTGGCTGATGATAATAACAAGTAAAATTAACCCCAGGGCAATTACTCCCTGGTACATTTTTAGGCACAATTGAGCTATTATAAGATGGATTTCCAATATAGAGCCCAGGAGTGGTTGGCATTCCAGTATTCCCATTAAAGTTTTGATGTCCAAAAAATATGTAGGCTAAACCGGTGTTAGATCCAGAAGGAGAGTTTACGTTCGGATCCTGCATGCTGGCACTACCAATCACGAGATCAGAAGTCAATCCATCATCGTTATCAATATTTCCAGGCCTGGAAATAATGGTGGTTGAAGCTGGAGAACGCATTGGGCGCTTGCTCAACATCATCGAACCAAAATTATTGTTGGTGGTAGTTCCTGCCATATACACCATTTGTGGGTAGAGCGAATTTGATTTTCCACTCATCGCGCCGACATTAATAGCGTTAGAAGTGATGTTGGCGTAAGGAGTTCCAGTGTTAAAATTAAATCCTTTGCAGTTTACCAGTGCTGTAATTGCAGGAGCATCCATTACTTGAGCAATATTATGATTTGCTAGTTTATAAGTGTTACCCCAAGTGGCTGACTCATTATCAAATTGGCAAATGGGCCCGTATACAATATAGAGTTGACCGGCAGCAGAAGTAATGGCGATATCATCATAACCATCACCATTAAAATCACCCACGCTCATGTTCATACCAAATTGTCTGCTAGCTCCAAAAGTACCGTTAGCTTTTTCTAACTCTGGTTGATCAGTTCCCGCAGCATTTGTTTTAGGATAAAGCGCAAATGGTGGAAGACCTGGTATAGCTTTTCCATCTGTACCTATTCCTAAACCTACATCGCCTACCACCTGAGATGCATCTGGGGCTACGATTCCAACGTCTTTAGCACCGTAAAAAATATACACTCTTCCTTGATAACTATCATTACCTCCACCTGTTGTATTTGGTACAGGTGACAAGTTGGTTGAACCAGGCAAATAATAACTAGGGTCGGCAATCAACAGATCATCCACTCCATCGTAGTTAGTATCCGCTACACTTAACATCGTTCCAAAGCCAGCGCCCATCGGGCCTTGCTTGCCCATGTATTCCCAAGTATCAGTATTATTGGCTTTACCAAGATTATAAAAAACTGGATTTCGGATAATCTGGCCCTTACACGCTTTGGTAGAAGGATCACATGCAGTTTTTGTAGAATCTAATGTCCATGTAAAGTTCACATCCATTTTGAGGGTGTTATACGCTTCTTGCATCTTTGGAAGATGACCGCTGATATTCAAACAGCCAGCGTAAAAATTCCCACAAGCTGGAATTGTTGTAAAATCAGGATCAAAAGCCACTGGCGTACTACCATTCATGGGCGTTTGATATGCATTTGCACCGCCATAAATAACAATCACTGCATAGTTACCGCCTGGTGATCCAGCTCTTTGTCCATCGGTAGTATAATTTTGTACCGAGCAGGGCCCACCAGCAGTATTAGGATATGCTTCTTGAGCGCCAGAACAATCCCAATCATGGATACTAACAGGAGCCCTGAGTGAAATCGTTAATGCTAGATCTTGATAGCCATCTCCATTAAAATCTCCGTGAACGATTGGATAATTTTGAATTGATACACTACTAGCAATATGATTCCAAGAGTTGATGGGCTGGCTTGTTCCATCTATCCAGGAGCTTAAATTAGTGATATTTGAATTTTGAGTTACCAGTTGAGGAGTGAGGTTTGTATTCATTGGCCCAAACTGAGGTGATCCATTCACCACGCCAGAGGATGATCCTGCAAATAGATAAATGGAATGCAGATCGTAATCCATTACGAGAACATCTGAAAATCCATCTCCATTCACATCACCCGCAGCTAAAGCATGAAGTGCCCAGGTGCTGGAAACGCCAGTAGGGGAACTTAAATATTGCGGAAGATGAATTGAGGTTCCATTCAAAGTAGTTAAAATGCTACTTGCAGATCCCTTACAATCAGATATAGCAAATCCATTTGCAACACAGAATTCATAAGTAACCGGTCCAAATGGAGAGCCAAAATATATTAATGCATCATAATAAACTGATCCTGTAACGGAAACTTGTTTTACAGGAACTAAAATATCATCATAACCATCCCCATTTACATCACCTATTACTTTTGAAAGTTCAACTTTCAAACTATTTGGATAATTACTATTTTCTAAAATCTGGGTGGGAGACATATTGGAGAGTGGATTGGATTGGGGTGCGTGATAATTATAGATCGATCCTGATCCATTCATATACCCGACTGCTCCGGTGAAAAGATCTCTTCTAGAGGTATCTGGCGTAGTGGCAGTACCAAAAAATGACCAGTTGGATGCGGCGACCGCTGAACCATTTTTAGAGTTTGAACTGTTAACAATAAATGGGTAGGAGCTGCCACTGGAAAAAGAAATCATGGCTTTACCCGTGTTTGCAGTATCTGAACTGATTCCTAAAATCACATCAATCATTCCATCGTTATCCATATCAGCGGTATCAATAGAAGTAATTGGTAAAGAGAAATCTTGAATATAAGGCGAGCAATTGAGCGCTGCTGTAGCTGAGAGTGAACCCACTCCCCTGCTTGGAGTTAAATAACTAAAAGAGATGGAAGTAGAATCACCAGTGAGAGCATCATCAAGAGAAGCTAATTGTGAGAAGTTACCTTTTTGCGGAATATATGTTTCCGGGAATTCTGAAGTGATGGAAGAGTTCCCGGTAGTGATTACTGAAGCATAAGTATGATATGTCG
>Ga0207960_1000179_pt1 | contig 16246 bp, 20 predicted proteins | sample CryBogCBH29May08_FD_184613 | JGI IMG/M metagenome (GOLD analysis project Ga0207960, IMG submission 184613) | Freshwater microbial communities from Crystal Bog, Wisconsin, USA - CBH29May08 (SPAdes) | ecosystem: Environmental > Aquatic > Freshwater > Lake | place: Crystal Bog, Wisconsin, USA... | reverse complement strand
GGTTTGCTCGGCTGGCTTAATCACGATGGTGCAGCCTGCTGCCATAGCTGGTGCAATTTTGCGAGTGATCATGGCAGTCGGAAAATTCCAAGGCGTGATGGCGGCACATACTCCGATAGGCTGCTTCAAGACCATGATGCGTTTATCGCCCCAAGTACTTGTGGGGATATCACCAGAGACACGTTTAGCTTCCTCGGCAAACCATTCAATAAAGGAGGCGCCATAAGCAATTTCACCTGTGGATTCAGCGAGGGGTTTGCCCTGTTCTAAGGTCATCAAGATTGCCAGGTCTGCAGTGTTCTGAATAATCAGATCAAACCACTTGCGCATGATGATAGCCCGCTCTTTACCAGTTTTGCTACGCCATCCTTGCAGTGCTTGTGCGGCTGCATCGATTGCTAATTGAGCATCACCAGCATTGAGGTTGCTAACTTCAGCAATGATTTCATTGGTGGCGGGATTATTGACGGAAAAAGTAGCACCGCTGGCTGCTTTAACCCATTGACCATTGATGAATGCCACTTCTCTAAAAAGGCTTGAGTCTTTTAATAATTTGCGAATATCAATTTTTTGCATGGCGTAGGTCTCATCAAGTTTATTTTTATGCGTACAGGTTATTTGCTCCACACAATGGACAAATTCCTTATTGCTTGATTTTATCCCTCTAAGAGGAGAGGGGTGAAGGGGTAGTCGCCAAAAGCCCCTCGCCGTGCTAGTTAGCTTTAGTTTCAGCGCTACGTAGGGACTTTGCAAGCAGGTCTAGAACGCCATTGACGTATTTGTGACCATCCGTACCACCAAACGTTTTAGCAAGCTCTACAGCCTCGTTAATGGCTACCTTGTAGGGTACGGATAAGTCGATAGCCAATTCATAGGTACCGATCAGTAGCGCAGCGTGTTCTACAGGAGAGAGTTCATTACTTGGGCGATCTAGTGCAGGGGTAATTAAGCTATCAAGCTCATCTGCGCGCTCAACCACGCCTTCAAAGATTCCCTGGAAGAGATCGAGTTTGCAGCGTGCAAAGGCTGGGTCTTCCGACAATTGTTTTGCAATCAGGGTGGCGTTGGGTAGGCTGCCGGCACGACGCATCACTAACCACTGATAGACGCCTTGTAAAGCGTACTCGCGGGCACGACGACGTGGCGTTAGCGCTCGCTTTGGAGCGGTGCTTTTGCTTGATGATTTATCGGCGTTCGGAGTGGTGGCGTGTATGGTCATGAACTTCTTCTTTGGATTTACTGTGATGATTTTTGGTTGATCTCAATATCGAGATCAGGAATGAGTGCCAAGGCTAGATTGGCCATTTCAATGACTGCACGTGCACAGTCAGCACCCTTAACCTCAACGCGGACATTGGCCTGTTCATCGGTATTGCAGGTGAGTACACCATTGGCAATCGGCAGGCCGCTATCAAGGGAGACGCGAGTAATGCCGGCGGCGGACTCATTGGAGACTAATTCAAAATGGTAGGTCTCGCCACGAATGACTGCGCCCAGCGCAACCAAGCCATCGAACTCACCCGTCTGGGCTAATTTTTGCAATGCAAAGGGAATTTCTAATGCGCCAGGAACAGTTACCAGGCGAATATCTTCTTGGGCTACGCCTAATGCGATTAATTCTTTAATACAGGCATTACTAAGTGCAACACAATGTGCTTCATTAAAGCGGGCTTGGACAATACCAATCCGAAAGTCTTGCCCTGTGAGGTCAGCCTCTAAAACACCGACGCCTGAATTACTCTTGAAGTTGCTAGCTTGATCGTTCATGATTATTTTAGGGATTACGTTTGATTACTGAGGTGATGTGAAAGGTTGATATCCGGTCACTTCTAATTTATAGCCAGATAGGCTTGGTGTAGGAGCAGGGTTTGCTAATAGTCGCATTTTGCCAACCCCAAGGTCTTTTAGAATCTGAGCGCCAATACCGTAGCTGCGGAAATCTGTTTTACGAGCAAGTGGCTTTTCTGATTGCTGGTCAATGCCGTTGAGTTTTTGAAACTGCGCCAACCAATCCACATCACTAGGCGCGGCAACGCCAGAAGCATTTAATAGAACTGCTACGCCGGTTGGAGAGGCGGCAATTTCTTGCAAGGCTTGTGCGAGAGGCCAAGAGTGGGTGCTGCTTTTGGCCTCTAAAAAGTCCAAGACTGTTAGGGGCTCATGCACCCTTACGAGTGTTTCTTGATTCTCAGATGGCTTACCCTTAACCAGTGCGATATGAATGCAAGAGCTAGGGGTATCCCGATAGATGATTCCGTGAAAATCACCCCAAGGAGTAGCGAACTCTCTTTCGCCTTCGCGAACCACAATACTTTCGTGCTGGCTACGATATTGAATCAGGTCAGCAATGCTGCCAATCTTTAATCGATGTTCTTTTGCAAACTCCAGCAAGTCTGGCAAGCGTGCCATCGTGCCATCGTCTTTCATGATTTCACAAATGACGGAAGTTGGTGAGCAACCAGCAAGCGCAGCTAAATCACAACCTGCCTCAGTATGGCCAGAGCGAATGAGTACGCCACCCGGTTGAGCCATCAATGGAAAGATATGGCCAGGTTGAACTAAGTCGTTGGGTTTCGCCTTTGGGGCTACTGCTACTGAAATCGTGTGGGCACGGTCAGCAGCAGAAATTCCAGTAGTGACTCCACTAGCCGCCTCAATCGAGACGGTGAAGTTGGTGCCCATTGAGGTGCCGTTATCACGCACCATCAGGGGTAAATTGAGTTGCTGGCAACGTTCACGAGTCAGCGTAAGGCAAATGAGGCCACGACCATGTTTTGCCATGAAATTAATTGCCTCAGGGCTGACGTGATCAGCGGCGATTACGAGATCGCCCTCATTTTCACGATCTTCTTCGTCAACCAAGATGACCATCCTGCCAGCACGAAGCTCGGCAATGATTTCTTGGGTAGGGGCGAGTTTATTTGGCATAGCCTCCTATTTTAAGCCGAGGAGCTCTTTGTAGGGAGTGGATAGATAAATCTGCCAGATAGCTTATAAATTCCCGATTCATGCCGCCAATCGGTTTTAATACTGGTATGTATACCGCTTTAGACCACGAATTCATGAGCCAGGCTCTAGCCGAAGCCGCTAAATCGCTTTATTTATCAAATCCCAATCCACGGGTTGGTTGCGTGGTGGTGAAGGGCGGTAAGCCTATCGGGCGTGGCCATACCCAACGGCTCGGTGGCGCTCACGCAGAAGTGCAGGCCTTGGCCGATGTTCGTGCCAATGGTTTTGATCCAGAAGGGTCAACGATATATGTCACCTTAGAGCCTTGTAGTCACATGGGCAGAACGCCTCCTTGTGTTCATGCCCTCATTGCCGCTAAACCAGCTTTAGTGATTGTGGCCATGTCCGATCCCAATCCCCTCGTAGCGGGAAAAGGTTTGGAATTAATAAGGGCTGCAGGTATAGAAGTTCGCTGCGGTCTGTTGCAGGCTGAAGCCGAGACCTTGAATCGTGGTTTTATTTCTCGGATGACTCGAGGTTTGCCTTGGGTGCGCCTCAAAATTGCAGCAAGCTTGGACGGCAAGACCGCTTTGCCAGACGGTACCAGCCAGTGGATCACTGGACCTCTTGCGCGTGCAGACGGGCATCACTGGCGCGCTCAAGCCTGTGCCATTCTTACGGGGGTGGGCACCGTAAAGGAAGACAACCCAATGCTGAATGTGCGCGATGTTGATACTGAGAGACAGCCTTGGCGAATCATCGTGGACTCCAAACTTGAGACACCAGTAACTTCCAAGGTATTGGAAAATCTCAATCAATCCGGCACCATCCTCGTTTGTGGAAAACTCGATACCCCAGAAAAAAAGCAGTCTGCAACAGCATTTGAAGTGCGTGGCATTGAGGTACTCGCTTTACCGAATGCCAATGGCAAAGTGGACTTACCAAAGCTCTTTACTTATCTTGCACAAGAACGTGAGATGAATGAGATTCATGTTGAAGCCGGCTTTAAATTAAATGGCTCCCTGCTCCGAGAAAGCTGTGTAGACGAGTTACTACTGTATTACGCACCCTTCTTTATGGGTGAGGGTATTGGTATGGCGAATATTTCTCCCTTGACTGCTCTTGAGAAAAAGCAAGATTGGCAAATTCTAGATCAGGCAATGTTTGGACCAGATATGCGCTTGCGTTTGGCTAAACCAGCAAGCCAGCTTAAGGAATAAAATCCCCCTATGTTTACTGGAATCATTACTGCCGTCGGCAAAATTAAGAGTGCTACTTCTGCAGGTGATGGCTTGCAGCTGCAGATTGAAGTTCCTGTCAATTATTTGGATGATGTTGCTCTTGGTGACAGCATTGCCATTCAGGGCGCCTGTATGACTGCAACCAAGATTGAGGGTAATACCTTTGTCTTGGATATTTCGCGTGAGTCTTTAAATAAAACAGTTGGCTTAGATGCAGTGGGGCCTGTCAACTTAGAAAAAGCCATGCGCTTAAATGATCGTCTTGGTGGTCACTTAGTGAGCGGCCATGTGGATGGTGCTGGAAAAGTTACTCACTTTGCTGCTGTGGCGAAAGACCCTTATGGCTCATGGCTTCTAAAAGTAGAGGCACCTAAAGAGCTCGCTGCTTTTCTGGCTTACAAGGGCTCGATCGTGGTCAATGGTGTTTCACTCACAGTGAATAAAACTGAGGATCTTGCGAATGCTTGTATCGTTGATATCAACATCATCCCGCACACTTTACAAAACACCACCTTGGGAAATTTAAAGCAAGGTGATGCAGTGAATCTAGAAGTAGATTTAATTGCGCGCTATGTTGCTCGGATGATGGAAACTCAGAAGTTATAGCAGCGATACTGTTGTTTCGCTTTATTTGCGATAGCGTGTTGGATCAGCCACGCCAGCAGCTTTAAAGCCGACTTGTCTTAATCGGCAAGATTCACATTCGCCACAAGCTTCACCCAAATCATTAGCTTGATAGCAAGAAACGGTTTGGGAATAATCGACCCCAAGCGTTGCGCCAAGCTGAATGATCTCTGACTTGCTCATACCAATAATAGGGGCGTGTACTCGAAAGCGATTGACATTGTTTATTGCTTCTACGCCCGCCTTGGTTGCTAAGTTCGCCATTCTTTCAAATGACTGAACATATTCTGGGCGACAGTCAGGGTAACCAGAGTAATCAACCGCATTAGCGCCATAAAAAATATCTAAACCACCAAGTGACTCTGCCCAGCCCAAGGCTAGGGATAGCAGAATGGTGTTGCGAGCAGGCACATAGGTAATGGGGATCTCATGATCTTTACTCGGAGTAGTTGGTACCGCTATCGAAGAGTCAGTCAGGGCTGAGCCGCCAAAACGGGTCAGGTCTAAGTGAACCACTTCATGGCGCACGACACCCATTTTTTTACCAATGTGTTTTGCTGCGGCTAACTCTGAAGAATGTCTTTGGCCATAACTAACTGAAAGTACATAAGGTGCGTAACCAAGATCTTTGGCAAGCGCCAGAATCGTGGTGGAGTCTAGGCCACCTGAAAAAAGAATGACTGCGGGCGCATTGGGTTTGCGCGGCGAAATATTTTCAAATGCTGCTGTCAAGGTAGACATGGAGGATTACTTGGTTGCTGGCAAAAGCTGCTGAGCATCCTTTGCAGCTTCTGTGTCAGGATATCTTGCAATGATTTCGCTAAAAGTCTTTTTAGCGGCCGCTTTGTTACCACTTTCCAGTTGAGAATTTCCCAATGTCACCATTGCCGCAGGAATGCGTGGATGGTTGGGATATTTCTTAATCAGAGTTTGCAGTTGGCTAATGGCACCAGCATAATTTTTGTTTGCATACTTGCTATTAGCTCCCCAATAGAGGGCTAGAGGCAAGTAAGGGCTTTGAGAATACTTACCCGCAAAAGCAGTAAAACTTTCATCAGCCTTTTTAAGGTTACCGGCTTGAAAGGCCTTTAAGGCATCGTCATAAGCTTTTTTCTCGCCAGGTTGAACGGTGCCACTAACGCCTTCGATGGTGATCATACGAGGCTCAAAATTACCTAGGCGCGTATCAAGATCCTGATAGTAAGTCTTTTGACTATTGTTAATGTCTTCGCCTTGCTTTTCAAGGGATTCCACCTTGCCACGCAACTCAGCATTATCGGCTTTGAGTTTTTCGATTTGATTCTGAAGTTCTAACTGCGTAGTTGCTAGAGACTTGCGCAAATCTAAAATAGCTTTGCGCGCCTCATCATCAGAGAAGAGCGCCCAAGCACTGCTAGAGGCAGTCAAGCAAACGAGAGTTGCACTTAAACAAAACGCTCCTGAGAGTGTTTGTTTAAAAGAGTGTTGAAGCTTTCTCATTTAGTTTGTGATGTAAACGATGTCGGCACGACGATTCTCTGCCCAAGCTGCCTCGTTGTCGCCTTCAGCTTTTGGCTTTTCTTTACCGAAACTGACTGCTTCCATTTGCTCATCTGACACGCCCATCAAGTTCAATGACTTGCGAACGGCATCTGAACGGCGTTGACCTAATGCCAAGTTGTATTCAGCAGTACCCCGTTCATCGGTATTACCCTGAATGATAATTTTTTGTTTTGGGTTGGCCTTCAAATAGCTTGCATGAGCAGACAAAGTCTTTTGATACTTAGTCTGTACGGTGTATTCATTAAGGTCAAAATAGACACTACGTTGATAGAGAGGACTTTGTGGATCATTCCATGGTTGTGAACCAAAGTTACCGCTTCCGCCATTGGCGCTATCGCCATTGACATCATCGAGCTTGACGCTTGAACAAGCAGCCAAAAGCAGTGCGGTTGCGCCTAAAAGCGCCAAGGTTGCAGCACGGCGTGCGATAGAAATCTTCATAATCTTTCCTTTTTCCTACAAAACTGAGTAACTAAATAAGCTAATACCCAATATTATGCCCCCAAGAGTACTCAATTTGCCTAGTGAACTGAGTTCATCAACACGCTTAATCCATAAATGGGCCCCAGGATGGCTGACGTACATCAGATCCTGGGATGCTCAGTACCTGCTTGGAATTCCCGTCGACCGAAACCGCAGCCAGTACCCGCTTACCATTGACCTTGGTGGAATAAAGAACATAGCGACCATTGGCTGCAAAAGAGGGCGACTCATCACTGGAGCCATCGGTAAGCGCTTGAGAGTCTCCAGTAGCTAAATTGAGGATATAGAGTCTGAATGCTCCGCCAATATTGGCAATGTAAGCCAAATATTTGCCATCTGGTGAAATGCGGGGGGAGGTTACAAAACCTTGTTTATAGGTAATGCGTTTTGCGCCCTCTGCTTGTTCACCATCAGCGCTCATACGATAGATCTGCGGATTGCCGCCACGATCGCTGGTGAAATAAATATAGTGGCCATCAGGCGAGTACTGCGGCTCGGTATCAATTGTGCTGCCACGGGTTAAGCGGTGCAATCCAGAGCCGTCAGCATTGATGCCATAGACTTGGGTATTGCCATCACGCGATAAAGACAAGGCAAGTTTTCTGCCATCTGGCGACCACGCTGGTGCACTGTTATTCCCTTTTTGGTTTGATAGCGCAATGCGGCGACCGGTTGCTAGCTCATGAACATAGATCACGGGTTTGCGATCTTCAAAAGAAACATACGCTACCTTCTTGCCATCTGGTGACCATGATGGAGAGATGATTGGCTCTGAGCTGTTCATCGCATTACGGATATTTTGCCCATCCGCATCGGAAATCACTAAGCGATAGCGCCTACCTTCTTTAATGACATAGGAAAGCCTAGTGGAGAACACGCCACGTTCACCAAGTAATTTAAAGATGATGTCATCCGCAATTTTGTGAGCGACAGCACGTAAATTATCCGCGCTGGAATTGAGATTGAGACCGCCAAGACTTTGACTCTTGCGAATATCAAACAATTTGTAATGAATCTCAAATTGGGCTCCGCCAGTTTGCACTACCGTACCTACTACCAGGGCATCTGCACCGCGTGCTGCCCAAGATTTATAGTTTGGTGTGCCTTCATCACTTTCGCTTGCATTGCCATTCTCAGTATTTTTAAAGTAGCCGCTACGGGCTAAATCTTGGCGAATGATTTCAGTAACATTAGTCGGTAGCTTGTTCTCATCTTTAAAGCGCATGACTGCGATCGGATAAAGCGATTGACCTACGCCAGTGATTTCAATATTCATTTGCGCTAATGCTGAGCTCACAAAGCTAAAGCAACCAAGGCAGCTGAACATCAATACCAATAGGCTGCGTGAAAATAATTTCTTGGCAAATAGCAACATGCTTTAGTCCTTGGGTTTAAAGGTCAGTTTTACTTCGCGTTGTGGAATTTTGCCATTGTCATCCTTTGGCAAACTTTCGGCACGAGTGAGTGCTAGTAGCACTGCGCGATCCCAGCCGGCATTGCCGCTTGAGCTCAGAATGCTGGTACTCAAAATTGCGCCATCAGGTGCTAGATCAACTTTCACCACCGTAGCTGGATTACCGCTGATAGATTCAGGGTTAAAGACAATCAGTGGCTTTACTTTTTTTACTACTTTATCTGTCCAGCCAGGAGGCGCATTGCCTCCGCCGCCAACACCGCTGCCAGATGTGCCACCACTACCACCTTCAGCACCAGCTGCTGCACGTAGACGTGCCAGCTGATCTGCGCGGACTTTTTCTGCCGCAGCATTCGCTTTAGCTTCTGCAGGTGAAGGCGCTTTTGGAGCCTCTGCTTTTTTAGGGACCTCTTTGGGTGGTGTGACCTTCGCTGGGGGGATAGGCTTGGACACTTCTTTCACCACTTCTTTTTTCGGAGGCTCTTTCTCAAGCTTCTTTTTCTTGACTGCAATATCTGCAGCCTCTTCTTTAACTTCAGTCTTGAGTTCTGGTTCTTTTGGTATTTCTACTTGTTGGCTTGCATCCCATAGCTCTACTTCAACACCAGAAGGTGTGCTGTTATTCCAGCTAATGCCAATCATTAAAAATGCGATTAAGCCAAGATGTGCAGCAAGCGAATAGGTAAAAGCACGTTTATTACTTGCTTTACTTTTTCGAGTATTTCGCAAGAATGGCATCTGCCGGAGTTGCGCGCTGGTCATGAGATAAAAATAATGGATTCGTGATGGATGTTAATGAAGTTAGCTGCCAATGTATTTATTGACTCTTTACCGCTAGACCAACTCTCTTGACGCCATTCTCTTTGAGCTTGGACATCACTTCCATGACTACTTCATATTTGATGGATTTATCAGCAGCGACAACAACAGGCTGCCCAGCAGATTTTTCTGCTTGTGTGCGAGCAAATGCACCGAGTTCAAATTTGTTCAAGGTTTGTACAGGTTCACCATCTTTACGGACAATGACATTTTCATTGGCGTCGATGGTTAAAAAAACGGGCGGCAGAGATTGCACTTTTGCACCACCAACTGTTGGCAGGTTGACGACACCAGGATTGACCATGGGGGCGGTGACCATAAAAATCACAAGCAATACCAGCATTACATCAATGTAGGGAACAACATTGATGTCAGAGATCACCCGGCGTTTGCGTGAGCCTCTTAGGGATGAAGATGAGCCGGCCATGCTTACCTGCCAGTACCTTGACGTTGCAAGATATTGGTGAATTCTTCAATGAATGTCTCAAAACGAATGGAGAGGCGATCGACATCAGTAGCATTACGGTTGTAGGCCACTACTGCAGGAATTGCTGCAAACAGGCCAATTGCCGTCGCAACGAGGGCCTCTGCAATACCTGGAGCTACGGCTGACAAGGTGGCATTTTGGACATTCGCGAGACCGCGGAAGGCGTGCATGATGCCCCAGACAGTGCCAAACAGGCCGATATAAGGGGAAACTGAGCCCACTGAGGCTAAGAAAGGAAGATTGGCCTCTAGGATGTCCATTTCGCGCTGGTAGGTTGCCTTCATAGCACGGCGGGCAGCATCGATTTCACGTAATTTCATAAATTCTTGCATACCCGCTTCAAAAATATGCTCTAGTACAGCGCTACTGCTCTTATTGCGTAGGGACGCTTCGAGCAGGGTATTTAAATCCCCACCGGACCAAAAGTCACGCTCAAAGCGTTCGGTGTCATTGCGCACACCCCTCAGGACAGAGCCTTTTTTGAAAATAATGGTCCAGGAGGCAATAGACATGCCAAGTAATAACAATATTACTAGCTGTACTAATAGGCTGGCATTGAGGATTAGGGAGAGGAAAGAGAGGTCTTGAGTAGGGTTCATGAGGGATTTTGTATGATGTAGGTTGATTTTACTTATGCAATCCAACTTATTCAGGATTATCACCATGTTTGACCGTCAAAACACTTTAGCCAAAACCGACCCTGTGCTCTGGGCAGCGATTCAGAATGAAAATAAGCGCCAAGAAGACCATATTGAGCTCATTGCTTCTGAAAACTACACTTCCCCAGCGGTCATGGAGGCCCAAGGCTCGCAATTGACCAATAAGTATGCAGAGGGCTATCCAGGCAAGCGTTATTACGGCGGTTGTGAGTTTGTGGATGTGGCTGAGCAATTGGCGATTGAGCGCGTTAAAGCCCTCTTTGGCGCTGAAGCAGCAAACGTACAGCCTCATTGCGGTGCCTCTGCAAACCAAGCAGTTTTCTTAGCTTTCTTGAAACCAGGTGACACCTTCATGGGAATGAGTTTGGCTGAAGGTGGTCACTTAACGCACGGTATGGCATTGAATATGAGTGGCAAGTGGTTTAACCCAATTGCTTATGGTTTAGACAAAAATGAAGCAATCGATTACGAGCAGATGGAGCGTTTGGCTCGTGAGCACAAACCAAAACTCATCATTGCTGGCGCATCTGCATATTCATTAAAGATTGATTTTGAACGTATCGGAAAATTGGCGAAAGAAGTTGGCGCGATTTTTATGGTGGACATGGCCCACTATGCGGGTCTCGTAGCCGCAGGCGTTTATCCAAACCCAGTGCCACATGCTGATATCGTTACTTCAACGACTCACAAGAGTTTACGCGGCCCACGTGGCGGCATTATCTTGATGAAGGCCGAGCATGAGAAAGCCATTAATTCTGCTGTATTCCCAGGCTTACAAGGTGGCCCTTTGATGCATGTGATTGCTGCGAAAGCCGTTGCATTTAAAGAAGCGCAAGAGCCAGGTTTTAAGGATTACCAAAAGCAAGTAGTGGCTAATGCCAAAGCGCTTGCAGAGACTTTGATTGAACGTGGTTTACGCATCGTTTCTGGTGGCACTGATTCACATGTGATGTTGGTAGATTTGCGCGCCAAGAAAATGACTGGAAAAGAAGCAGAGCGTATCTTGGGTGAGGCACACATCACTTGCAATAAAAATGGTATTCCCAATGATCCAGAGAAACCAATGGTGACTAGCGGTATTCGTTTGGGCTCACCAGCAATGACGACGCGCGGCTTTAAAGAAGCTGAGGCACGTCAGGTCGGTCACTTTATTGCAGATGTATTGGACAACCCAAATGATGTCGATAATATTGCTAAGGTGCGCGCACGAGTTTCTGAACTCACTAAACGCTTCCCAGTTTACGGTTAAGTAAATCTCAATAACGAAAGCCATCATTGCGCTGCCCATTCTGTCATAACGACGATACCCAGGTTCTCGATACCAGGATATCGGATGAGGGCGATACAATTCGCCGCCGCCGCCGTTGTGCGGGTTGCGATAAGCGCTTTACGACTTATGAGAGAGCAGAGCTTGCTTTGCCATCAATTGTTAAAAAGAATGGCAGCCGGGTTGAGTACAGTCATGAAAAGTTAGCCAGTTCCATCAAGTTGGCTTTGCGTAAGCGGCCTGTCTCAGCAGCATCAGTCGATGAGTCGATTGGGCGCATAGAGGAAAAGCTTCTTAGTCTTGGCGAAAAAGAGATTGCGAGTGAGCGCATTGGTGAGTTAGTGATGCGTGAACTCAAGCGTTTGGATAAGGTGGCTTACATCCGTTTCGCTTCTGTCTATAGAAGCTTTGAAGACATTGAGTCTTTTGAGAGTGCATTAAAAGAGCTGAAATAAAAAGCCTGCAAACGCAGGCTTTTTATTGAGGTTTATTTGCTAGTTATTTCAAGACAGCAAAAATCGAAGTAGTGATGTCATTCACGCTACCCGTGCCATTGACTTTGCGATAAGCAGGCGCTTTTACTGTGTCGGTAGAACTGCTTTGTACAGCCCAACTTGAATAGTATTCAACCAAAGGGCGCGTTTGATCGTTATAAACCTGTAAACGTTTACGCACAGTTTCTTCTTTGTCGTCATCGCGCTGAATCAAGGCTTCACCAGTCAGATCATCTTTACCTTCCACTTTTGGTGGATTGAATTTAACGTGGTAGGTACGACCAGAAGCTGGGTGAACGCGACGACCACTCATGCGATCGATGATGGCATCAAAAGGCACATCAATTTCTAAAACGTAATCAATTGGAACTCCAGCATCTTTCATGGCTTGCGCTTGGGGAATTGTTCTGGGAAAGCCATCAAACAGATAGCCTTTACTGCAATCTGGCTGAGTGAGGCGATCCTTGACTAAACCAATAATGATGTCATCGGAGACTAGGCCGCCGGCATCCATAATTTTTTTAGCAGCGATTCCAAGATCCGTACCAGCTTTCACTGCAGCGCGCAGCATATCGCCAGTAGAGATTTGTGGAATGCTAAATTTTTCGCAAATGAACTGGGCTTGAGTGCCTTTGCCAGCACCTGGTGCACCGAGCAGAATTAACCGCATTGTTTTCCCCTTAGAAGACTTTTGATTGTCCTGTATTTTTACTGCCTATCTGCGGACGTATTCCTAGGATTATCCCCGAGTAGCAAAACAGGGCTTAAATGGGCTTTTAAGCTCTCCAGCTTGAACGAATACGCTCTAGGTCCTCTTGGGTGTCTACACCTGCCGGAGGCGCCTCTAAAGCTACGTGAACCTGAATGCGGTAGCCGTTCCAGAGGGCGCGTAGTTGCTCTAGGGATTCGGCTTGCTCTGGAGGCGATGGCTCCAAGCGGCTGTAGGCTTGTAAAAAGTCCGCCCGGTAGGCATACATGCCAATGTGTCGTAAGTGTTCGGTGCTTGTCGCAACTGCTACATCTCTGACAACAGGAATGCCGGCTCTCGAAAAGTACATTGCCTCTCCAGAGCGATTGAGAACGACTTTCACGACATTAGGATTAGCAATCTCCGCCGTATCTTTGATCACTACTGCAACAGTTGCAACAGCGCACGTAGGGTGATCTGCCAAAGCTTGCGCTACTTGATTAATGAGTTCGGCTGGAATTAAGGGTTCATCACCTTGCACATTGACGACCAGTGCGTTACTAGGCAGTTTGAGTTGTTGGGCTACTTCAGCAATGCGGTCGGTCCCAGTAGGATGATCATCGCGAGTTAACAAGCATTCAATGCGATGTTCGTCACAGGCTGCTTGAATCTCCGGTGAATCAGTGGCGACGATCACACTGTGTGCTGCAGATTGCATGGCACGCTCAGCAACGCGAACGACCATCGGTTTGCCATGAATATCCGCTAATGGTTTGCGAGGCAGCCGAGTAGATCCAAGGCGCGCAGGAATAACGACCAGAAATTCAGGGGTCTTAAATGAGTTGCTCATGTGAAGGCTTACTTAAGCGAGTTCGTCTGCTTCGAGACTGCGCGCTTCATCCACAAGCATTACGGGGATGTCATTACGAATGGGATAAGCAAGACGATCTGCTTTGCAAATCAGCTCTTGTTTTGCAGAATCCAAATGCACTGAGCTCTTGCATAAGGGGCAAACCAAAATTTCGAGTAAGCGCTTATCCATAGTGTGTCTTTCTCTTTTATATCTTTTATAAGGTGTACTGGTTTGGATCTGGTCTTTGCAATATCGATTGCATCCATTCAGAGAGAGCATCAGGGATATTGATCGACATCGGTACGACCCAAATGCGCTCATCTGTAATACCAGCACATTTTACGGCATCCTTTTCCGTAATCAGGATGCATTTGGCGTCGATATTGTTAAAAAACTTAGCCGTGTAAGTGCTGTGGTCGGGTCGAGGAATACATTTGGCTACTACGCCATGCTTTTGTAGTGAATCAAAAAAGCGTTGTGGATTGCCGAGGGCTGCAACAGCAGTCATTTTCATAGGCAAGTATTGTTCAGCAATACTTTCAAGAGTTTGTCGATTACTTGAATTGTTCAATTGGTATGCCAAGTCCAACTGTGGGCTCATAGTGAAGGCACGTCGCCCTTGAAAATATTCATCTACTAGCCCTGATTTTTGTGATGGGTTTGCTGTCATCAATGTAGCATCCCGATCCCGTGTTGTGGGCTCACGCAATGGTCCAGCAGGCAATAAAAAGCGATTACCTTCACCGCGCGCATCGCGCACGACAAACTCAATATCTCTCCCACCTTCTCTGGCTGGCCAACGCGGTAAGCCTGCATGCTGTAAGCCATCATCGCTGATGATCACATTGATTTCGGGATGATGTTTTAAAAGTGCGGCGATGGTTTCTTTGCGCTTTGGATAAACCCAGATCGGAAATTGATTGCCTGTACGCTGAGCAATAAGTACAGGCTCATCTCCAACAATACTTGGATCTGAATCACCAGTCACCTGTGTTGGGGCATTGCCCGCCTGAGCCCCATAACCACGAGAAATAATGCCAGGCTTCCAACCTAATTCTGTTAATTTTTGGGCTAGCGCAATGACGATGGGCGTTTTTCCAGTGCCACCAACGCGGATATTGCCAACAATGATGACTGGAATGGCAATCGGTTTTGCATTGAAGATGCGTAGATCAGAAATAAGTTTGCGCAAACGCAACACCAATCCATAAACCCACGATAGCGGCCACAGCAATAGGCTGGTTGGTCCGCGTCTTTCCCAAAAAGTTGGGGCTTTGCGAATGTAGTTGGCAAAAGGCATTGTCAATTTACTTTTTAGATTGACTGCTAAAAACAATATTAGAAAGGCTGGCATCGCGCGCTGCCTCCAAGGCACTCATTACTGCTTGGTGTGGGGCTCTTGCATCGGCATCAATATTGACTTGAATGCTGGGGACACCATCTTTATTGGCGTTGGCTTCAGTGAGTTGACTCAGCGAGTTGCTGAGCTGACTGCGGTCTGTTACTTTGCCGTTCACAGCAAAACGTCCATCGCGAGTCACGGCAATATGAATTTGCTTGATGTCATTTTGATTTTGCACTCCACTGGCGGTCGGCAAGGTAATGGCTAACTCTTGATAGCGTGTGAAGGTGGTAGAGATCATTAAAAAAATGAGCACCACTAACAGCACATCAATAAACGGAATGAGATTAATCTCAGGTTCGATATGAGTGCTATTGGCGCTCGCGGCACCCAGTGTGAAGCTGCCTCGCTTGCTTTGGTGTGAGCTAAGCCAACTCATGAGTTGCTTGGGTATAGCTTTTTAAAAATCTGTCTGGTGAATTCTTCGCATTCGCGTTGGCGTTGATTGGCCATTGCGCGTAATCCACGCCAGGCTGCTAATGCCGGAATTGCAATCAATAAACCAAAAGCCGTGTTGTACAGAGCTACTGAAATTCCGTGCGCAAGTTGCTGAGGACTACCGGCGCCACCAGCTATCGCACCTTGACTTCCAAAGATTTCAATCATGCCCACTACTGTGCCAAAAAGGCCTAGCAGGGGCGCAACCGTAGCGATCGTTGCTAAAGCACCAAGGTATCGGTCTAGTTTTAAGAAAGTGCCTTGAGCGACCGCCTGAATTTCTTCTAAAGCAACTTCTGCATTGTTTCCTGAAGACTTTTCTAATAATGCGCAGGCCAATAGGGGTGCAGCTGGGGAACTTTGGGCTAACTGGACGATCTGAACGTCGGCAATGGCCTTTTGAGTGGAGATCTGATTTGCTAGGCTAAAGGCAGTCTCTAAGGTGGTTTTTGGAAGGATATTGGCTTGCCGTAGATACCAAGCCCTCTCAATAGCAATGGCTAGGCCTAGGATCGAGATAATGAGGAGGGGCCAAATAGGCCAACCGGCAGACAGTAAGATGGAGTACATAAGCTCAGTACTTTAGCTGAATTGGGAAGTGGTTTTAGGAAAGCTAGCCTGTGGATAACTCTGTGCAAAACTTTTTTCGAAGCAGTCTGTAAGTCCTTGATTGATGGTGAGATCAGGGAAAATACGTAGGAAATACCTGTCATGGGTATTAATATAACTTGATATAAATCAATTAGATAGAAATGTTCTGTTGGATTTATGAGACGTTTTGGGTCAGCATTTACTTACTTAAGACGGTCAACCTAAGGGCTCATGGGCTTCTGTGGATATTTATCTACCTTTGAGCCTTATAGCTGTGTAATAAAAGAGAAAATAT
>Ga0207960_1000170_pt1 | contig 16790 bp, 15 predicted proteins | sample CryBogCBH29May08_FD_184613 | JGI IMG/M metagenome (GOLD analysis project Ga0207960, IMG submission 184613) | Freshwater microbial communities from Crystal Bog, Wisconsin, USA - CBH29May08 (SPAdes) | ecosystem: Environmental > Aquatic > Freshwater > Lake | place: Crystal Bog, Wisconsin, USA... | reverse complement strand
TTTCTGGCCAGGCTACGGCGAAAGTCGAAATGTTACAGCAAAAGCAAGGACATGCTCAAATATTCCGTCATGCTTTTGATGCTCAAATGGAATGGCGAACTAGATGCTATACTAAATTAACAATGCCAAAAATTACTGCTTGACGTTTGCTAATGCGCATCCATGCACTGCCCCCACAATTAATTAATCAAATAGCCGCTGGTGAAGTCGTCGAACGGCCTTCTTCCGTGGTTAAAGAACTACTGGAAAACAGCTTTGATGCCGGGGCTTCACACATTAGCATCGACATTGAACAAGGCGGCGCAAGGCGCATCAGAATCCGAGACAATGGTTGTGGCATAGATAAGGAAGATTTGGCTTTAGCCTTATCCCGTCATGCCACCAGCAAAATCGCTTCCTTGCACGATCTGCAACAAGTCAGTAGCATGGGCTTCCGTGGCGAAGCTTTGCCCAGTATCAGTGCCGTGTCGCGGCTAACACTCATTTCGCGCGTCGCCGATGCCGATTGTGCTTGGTTGGTGACTGCCGATGGTTCCGAAGCCCCTATTAATCTCCAGCCAGACCCCCATCCGGTCGGCACTACCGTTGATGTGCGCGACTTGTTTTACAACACACCCGCCAGACGCAAGTTTTTACGCACCGAAAAAACCGAATTCGACCACATTGAAACACTGGTCAAACGCATGGCATTAAGCCGCTTTAATATTGGCTTCCATTTACAGCACAACCAAAAAGAGCTGCTCAACTTAAAGCCCGCGACCGAACAGGCCGCACAAGCGCAACGCATCGCCAGTATTTGTGGTTCTGCCTTCATAGATCAGTCTGTCACTATCGACTTTTGCGCGTCAGACTTGCATCTGACCGGGTGGGTAGGCTTGCCGACCCATTCACGCAGCCAGCCAGACCAGCAATTTTTTTACGTCAATGGTCGGCTCATCCGGGACAAATTGATTGCCCATGCCGTCAAACAAGCCTATCAAGATGTCCTCTATCTCGGGCGGCATCCGGTGTTTGTGCTGTACCTCACCTTGGACTCGCAGCTGGTGGATGTCAACGCCCACCCCGCCAAACTGGAAGTGCGCTTTCGCGAAGGGCGTTTAGTGCATGATTTCCTGTATTCGGCATTGCACCGCTCACTAGCTGATTTGCGCCCGGGCCAGCGGCAAGCCGTGCCGGTTAGCTCCGCAGCACCCGCGCCTGAAAGGAACAATACCGCTCCTAGCCACACCAGCCCCGCTTATCGGGAGCAGCCAGCCAGACAGTCATCACTTTCTTGGCAGGTACAAGAAGGCTTGCAAGCCTATTCAGCCTTGCATCCACAAGCCTTAGAACCAGCCGATTACCCAACAGATAACGCCACCCCGCCACCGTTAGGGTTTGCCGTCGCCCATATCCATAATATTTATATCTTAGCGGAAACAGCCACCGGGGTGATTTTAGTGGATGCACATGCCGCCCATGAACGCATCACCTACGAACGCTTAAAACAGCACTACCAACAAGGTGCAATCCCTAGCCAACCGTTGTTATTGCCAATTAAGCTCAGCGTTTCATTGGCAGAAGCAGACTGGGCGGAAACCGGACAGGATTTTTTTGGCGCGTTAGGGTTTGAGCTTAACCGCATGGGGCCAGAAACAATAGTCTTACGGGCCATTCCGGCGATATTGCATGGCGTAGATGTCGAGACCTTGATTCGTGATGTGCTGGCGGACATGCTGGAACACGGCACTAGCCAGCGTATCCAAGCGCAAGCCAACCAGTTTTTGGCTACTATGGCCTGTCATGGTTCGGTCAGGGCGCGCCGCCGCCTGACCATTGCCGAAATGAACGCCTTGTTGCGTGATATGGAGCAAACCGAACGTATTGGCCAATGCAATCACGGCCGACCTACTTGGATAGAACTGACCACCAGCGACTTGGACAAATTTTTTCTGCGTGGACAATAACGCAGCCTATCCACCCGCCCTGTTCATTATGGGCCCTACAGCCTCCGGTAAAACCGCCTTGGCGGTGCAGCTGGCCGACCTGCTAAACGGCGAAATCATCAGTGTCGATTCGGCCTTGGTCTATAAAGGCATGGATATTGGCACAGCCAAACCGACTGCCGAAGAGCGGCGCGGTATTCCTCATCATCTGATTGACATACTGGATCCCTCGCAAGCCTTCTCAACCGGACAATTCAGGACGCAAGCCCTGGCATTAATGGCGGATATTAGTGGGCGAGGCAAAATTCCGATACTTGTGGGTGGTACTTTCCTTTATTTTAAGGCGCTTAGTGGCGGATTGGCGGACTTGCCCGAAGCCGACCCGCTCATCAGGACGCAACTTGATGCTGACTTGGCACAGCTAGGCAAAATGGCCTTGCATCAAAAATTAGCCCAAATTGACCCTGAAGCGGCGGCAAGAATTCACCCTAATGACCCGCAGCGCGTCCAACGTGCCTTAGAGGTGTTCGCCATCAGTGGACAACCCATCAGTTCCTTTTTTAAAGCAACATCGGCCGATTTGCCTTATCACATCACCAAAATTGCCGTTAGCCCGTCAGACCGAAAAATCTTGCACGGTATAATAGCCCAACGCTTTCAGGCTATGCTCGATAACGGATTGATAGATGAGGTTGAAAAACTTTTTAATCGCGGCGACTTGCATGAAAAAATGCCCGCTATTAGGGCGGTGGGGTATCGGCAAATATGGGCGTATATACAAGGCGAAACGGATAAAGCGACCATGACCGAACAAGCCATTGCCGCCACCCGCCAACTCGCGAAACGCCAATTTACTTGGTTGCGTAAAGAAACTGATGTGCTGATGCTGGAAACGGGGGCGGCTGACCTTCTGCAACAGGTGCTGTCCGCATTTAAAGCAAGACGAGCAATCCGCAGTAGTAGCGTACCTTAATCTACTTCTATCACCGTTAACTTTGATGACCCCGTTCGTTCCCTGAGCTACGTCGAACTAGGGCTTGCCCTGAGTGAAGTCGAAGGGCATTGTAACCGATTAATGATAGGGAAACCATCGTGCTGTAGCCAGGGCTTCGGCTACGCTCAGCCAACGTGCTGCAGAACATCAGTTATCATATTTGCAGGTTATTTTTTATAAGCATTACTGTGCCGCTTCAATAAAGCGGTATGCCGCGCCTGTTGGCTAATTGGGCTTCTTTTGATGGATAATAAAGGTACGGGTATTTTGGCAATAACGCCAGCCCCCTCGGTTTTTGCGGCAAAAGCAATGGCGGCTTGTTGATGCATTGAAAACGACATGTGCGGCAACTGGTCTGACAATAAGGTTTCGACAATATTCGCCGAAGCCAGGGGATTGGCGAAACGCAGCGCGTTTTCACGCATTCTCAATAGCTGTGCAGGATCATCCAACAAACGCTGCAATTTAAAGGACAAGGTGGTCAAATCATTACATTTGACCGCAATCCCTTCTTCTAATAGATGATCGCTATTGCGCTCCTCCTGGCCCGGAATAGGCGACACCACACACATCGGCAAGCCACAGGCAGTGGCCTCAGAAGCTGTCATCCCGCCCGGTTTGCCGATGAAAATATCTGACATCTTCATGAGCTTATGCATATCATCGGTATAGCCCAACACCCTAAAATTATCGCTCTGATGGGCAACCGACCGTGTTACCCGTTGCCTAAGCTCGTTATTACGACCGCAAATCACAATAGTTTGTGTGTCACGGTTCAGGTTAAGCAAGCGTTCGACAATAAATTCAGTGGGGCCTTGGCCTAATGCCCCCGCTGACAACAGCAAAACCGGTTTGAGTGGATCAAGTTGCAGCGACAATCGGGCGGCGCTGCGGTCAATAGGCAGTTGGAACACAGGGTCAATCGGGATGCCCGACACGGTAATCCGTTCGGGCGGAATGCCCAACATCTCCAGATAAGCCTTGGTTTCATCCAGTGCCACAAAATAACGATGGAAGGAACGCGATAGCCACATGGCGTGGAAATCAAAATCAGTGACTACAATAGACAACCGTGCCTTAATCTGCTGGGTAGCGATCAAATGCGACACAATACCGGCGGGCATAAAATGCGTGCACACGGTGATATGCGGGTCAAAATCTTGGATAAAACGCACCAGCGGTTTGGTGTTCAGGCGGTCGAGCATAATGCGCATCCGGTCTGTGCGCCAAGGCTCATCACTGGTTTTGTACCACCAACCTAAAAAATTGGGCGCGGAACGGACGAGGGATTCATAAAATTTAGAATAAAAATCCCTAAACAACTTATTGGTGTACTGAAGCGCGTCATTATTGACCACTTCAACTACCCGATCATCGGCAGCAAAGGACTTTTCCAGCGCGGCGGCGGCCTTAATATGCCCGTTGCCCGCCCCTGCCGACATAATCAACACCCGTTTCTTCATCAACTGCGACCATCAAACCCTATTGAGGTCATGATTACAAGGCAACACCCCGTAACGGCGCCACTTGCCCATGTTCACGGAACAAGCGGTAATCCGCCAGCACTTGGGCATGGTCAAAGGCCAACAGCGTAGGCAGTTCCGCTAGGGTAAAAACAGCACAATTTTTGGCATCATCCGCTGCTTTAGGCAAACCACGTGCTTCCGCTACATACACTGCTGTTACGGTATGGCCTCTGGCGTCTCGGCTCGGGTCAGAATACATGCCCAGCAATGCTGTTAAACGTACATCCAGAGACACTTCCTCGCGGGCTTCGCGGACAGCGGCAACTTCCAACCATTCACCCACATCGACAAAACCACCGGGCAAAGCCCAGCCATAAGGGGGATTGGCGCGTTCTATCAAAACAATAGGGCGGTCAGGCAGGTCAAGCAATTCGATAATAGTATCTGCCGCCAATAATGGCGTAATCGGTTTTGGCATAGAGGGAATTATGTAAAGAAGGGGATTAATGTGTTTTTTAGCAGCAGCTTAAGGGGCAGGTACAGGGTCTTGCAAGTGCTTTTTGGTCAGCCAAGCCATAAAAAAGCACACTGCCAGGCCAAACAAAACCAGAATGGTACGTACCGGTATGGCGGCTTCAACCAGTAGGGCATATATCCCTAGCAGCAATAAGATAGCGACATTTTCGTTGAAGTTTTGCAAGGCAATGGAATGTCCTGACCCCATCATCTGGTGACCCCGGTGTTGCAATAAGGCATTCATGGGAATCAAAAAACCACCCGCCAAAATACCAATCACCACCAATACCACCAGTGCAAAACGCCAGTCAGACACCCAACTCATGCAGACGATCATTGCCCCCATAGCCACGCCCAGTGGCAACACCTTAACGGCATTTTGCAAAGGCACATATTTAGCGGCAATAACAGAACCTATGGCTAGACCAACAGCCACCACCGCAGTCAACTGGGTAGCTTGTTCCAAACTAAAATTAAAAGCCAGCGCGGCCCAACTGAGGATAAGGAAGCGTAATGTAGTGCCCACCCCCCAAAACAGCGAGGTGACCGCTAAAGAAACATGCCCTAACGGGTCTTGCCATAACGCTATAAAACTATGCCAAAAGTCGATACATAAGCTGCTAAGGGAACGGCTTTCCATACGATGCTCAATGGGTAACTTAGGAATAAACAGATTAAACACTGCCGCCAGCGCATACAGCAGCAAAATAATCAGCACTGCCAATTTAGGCGCAGTGTCAATACCGGCATTGAATGACAAAGTATCTAAAAGTCCGGACATTAACTGCCTAAATTGCTCACCAACCAACAAACCACCGACAATAGCACCCAAAATGACCGAGGTGACAGTAAGTCCTTCCATCCACCCATTAGCCCACACCAGGCGGTTTGCGGGCATACATTCGGTTAAAATACCATATTTGGCAGGGGAGTAGAGTGCAGCACCAATACCGACAATGCCATAAGCAAACAAAGGATGCAGACCCAACAGCATGGCAAGGCAACCAGCCACTTTAATGGCGTTGCTGATAAACATCACCTTGCCTTTGGGCATAGCATCCGCATAAGTGCCGACAAACGGTGCAAGCACAATAAAAGACACCACAAAAAATTGTTGCAGGGCAGGGGTTTGCCAATCGGGTGCGGATAAATCCTTGAGCAGCTCAATAGCCGCAAATAACAACGCGTTATCGGCTAAGGACGAGAAGAACTGTGCGGCAAGAATAACAAAAAAAGCCTTGCTCATCGCTTCACCCAACGGCGGCGTAAGTTGGTCAAGCGGTTATGCCCACTAAGCAATCTGCTCAATTGCCCTCAGCCGGCTGGGCGGGTGTGGTGGCTTCAGGCGCAGCAACTGCTTGGATTTTATCCCAATGGATCAGTTCCAGCTCACCATTAAAATGCTCTACAATTGCTGTGCAGCTTTCCACAAAATCCCCGGTGTTGACATACAAGAAACCACCAATGTCTTTTATTTCCGCATGATGGATATGCCCACAAATAACGCCGTCAACGCCTTCATTGCGGAGCGTGTTGACAATGCTTTCTTCATAATCAGAGATGAACTGAACAATATTTTTGACTTTAAACTTGATGAATGCAGCTAAAGAAAAATGCGATTTAATGCCAAAAAACCGCCGAACAACCCTTAAAAAACGGTTTATTTCCAGAAGAAAATCATAGCCAGAACTGCCCAGCTTGGCAATCCATTGGTGATATTTGGCGATGGTGTCATATTCGTCACCATGTACAACTAAAAAACGCTTTCCATTCGCAGTGGTATGGACAACCTTGTTTTTGACGACTATATCACCAAACACATAATTGTCATATTCCCTGACATTTTCATCATGGTTGCCTGGCACATAAATGACTTTGGTCTGATGCCGTGCTTTACGCAGGATTTTTTGGATAACCGTGTTATGGTCACGCGGCCAATACATTTTTTTTGACAATGACCAAAAATCAATGATGTCGCCCACCAAATAAAGGGTTTCGCTATCATTGAATTTCAAGAAATCGAGCAAGATATCCGCCTGGCACTGGGTAGAACCCAAATGCAAGTCAGAAATCCAGATGGTCCGATAAGATTTATTGTTATTATTGTCCATACTATGCCAACTTTCATTAAGTGTATTACCATCCTGTTACCGTAGCAGCGGTAGGGTGGGCACGCTTTTATGTCCACACGGCAACATAAATGTGCAAATTATAGTTAAACTACATGAAAGTTACATGACAAACAACAGGAAAGCTGAGTGTTCCCTGAGCGTGGCCGAAGGGCAGCACTCCCGCAAGGCTTCAACTACGTTCAGGGAGCTAGCTGTGTAACAACCGTTACTTATTACGTAGACGACGCTTATCCAAAAAATGTGCTTCCATTTTATGAAAATAGGCAGCTATGCTCCAAATCAGCAAACCGGCAATCGGCAAGGCAAAATACCAATGCGCTTTGGCTACGGCTATGGCTTCCAACAATTGCTCACCAAAGAAATAAGCCGGCGTCACCGTAATCGCCGCCCACACCCAAGCGCTTAGCAAGTTTATGATGGCAAATTTTTTGGCTGAATACTTGGTGATGCCAATAGACATCGGAATAGCCGTCCTCAAGCCGTACAAATAACGCTGCACAAAAATGATGGGCCAACCGTATTTTTTTAACAACAAATGTGCAATGGCAAACTTAAGCCGCTGCTTATGCAGCTTACGCTGAATGTAGCCCTTGTTAAAACGGCCGATATAGAAATAAATCTGGTCACCGGTAAAACCGCCCAAACCCGCTATAAACACCGTCATAAAATAGTTCATATCGCCGGTATGGACGAGGATACCACCCATAATCAAGCCTAGCTCACCTTCTAGGATACTCCAGATAAATAAGATGATGTAGCCGTATTCTTTAAGCCAACTGACTAGTATTTCTTCCATAGTAAATGTATTAATTTTAACCCTAAAAGAGGCAACCTGATAGTTATTGTAATTATTGTGTCTCAGTATCGTAGCACAGCTACGGGCCAATTAGGGCAATGTAAAGCGGCATCGCTACAAAGATTAAGCAGAAAAAAAGGGCAGGGCAATGAGCAAATCGGACAAAGGGCAGGCAAAATTGCAAGCCCAATCAGTAATAACAAGTAGCTTAGTTGGTGTTGCCGCGCAGCAATTGTTTTACAGCACCTATAGTAAATAGCGTGTTGGTCACCAAATAGCGCCGCCATAAGCGACGGGGCTCGGCCGCTAGCCTGAATAGCCATTCCAGATAGTAATCTTGCATCCATTGTGGGGCGCGGCTGATAGTGCCTGCATGGTAATTAAAAGCAGCCCCTACACCAATCATGACCGAATTGATGCGCCCACGGTGTGCAGCCATCCACAACTCTTGCTTAGGACAACCTAAACTGACAAACACCACTCCTGCATTAGATGCATTAATTTCTGTCACAATTGCAGCATCTTCTTCTTCAGATAAGACACGGTAAGGCGGCGACATCATGCCTGCAACAATTATATTAGGGAAGGTGGCCAACAGTTTTTCTTTTAACAAGGTCAAAGTTTGCTCTGTGCCACCATAAAAAAATATCGGTTCGGCACGCGATTGGGCTTGCTCACAATAACGCCACATCAAATCAGGGCCGTTAATGCGTTGTTGATCGGTTTGCCCTAAACGCCGTAACATCCAAGCAATAGGCGCACCATCGGGTGTTGCCATATCGGCTTCATTAAGAACACGACTGAACTCAGCGTCTTGTGTTGCGGTGACAACAGAATGGACATTGCAAATACATACATAGCGGCTTTCATGGTTTGATGACCATTGCTGTATTGATTCCAGGACAACATCCCAACCAAATGAATTAATAGGTGTTCCGAGTATGGGTATTCTTAAACTAATAGGCATTGTTTACTCTTGTAACTTGAAAAGCAATAATGCTAACAACCACCAATTTTAGTTAGTGGTTTTTAACTGAATATTATATTATTATTTATTTTTCCAGTAATCGAAAAACTCTTTACCTTCAGACTTAATCCATTTAACTGTTTCTTCAATATTATCATCTAGGCTTAAATTCGAAACACCAAAAAGATTAACAGTTTTATCTGTAGGAGCAGGATAATCTTCTATCATATTTTTAAAACGAGCCGTGTAAAGCGGTGATGGGATACCAAATTTTAACAATACATCACCTACAGCCGCAGGAATAGTGAACAAGAAACTGGGTACTCGCCTTATTTCTTTACCGGTTAAGTTTTTAGAAATTGCATTAAGCCAATCGTACGAGTCAATAGGGATATCGCCCAAATAATAGGTTTGATTGGCAACAACAGATGTATCTGCTTGCACAATTTTTAACAGTTGATAGGTAATATTTTTTACATAACCGTATGTTCTAATTACAGGATGGCTACAAGGGTGTATATATAGACCTTTATCAATGATTTTCCATAACTGTACAGGATAACGAAGATGCCATGGCCCCCAAATATTCGAAGGACGTACAATAGTCCAACAACATTTTAGCTTGGATTCTCGAGTCAATTGCTCTGTAATCACCTTACTTTGACCATAAATAGTATGTGGAGAGTAATCAGTGTCACTGGTAGGCAAAGGAACATCATCGGACTTATAGACATACTGTGTCGATGTAATAATAACTCGGCTAACATAATCAATCGCTTCTAAACATCTGATCAGGTTTTCTGTACCTTGTGTATTATCGATGTAATCAGCTAGAACATTACTAAGTGTATCAGTGCGTGCCGCCAGATGGATAACAATGTCGGGTTTGAATTCATTAAGTGCTGATTCAATATCAGACTTTTCTAATAAATTACCTTGATGCCAAAACTGAACGTGACTATTCTTTCTGGGTTTTTCTTTATCAAAGTTAAGAATGGTGTAGTTATTATCTATCAATAGATCAATTAAGTTGATTCCTATAAATCCAGAACCTCCAGTAATAAATATTTTTTCGTTATTCATTTTTATTAACCAGTGAGTAATAGTTGTTAATTTACGGCACAATAAAGCGGAGCATTAGTGATGCCTTAGTTTTTTATAATTAAGCGTAAAATAAAAATTATTGAAAAAAACAATAATTGAAATATGCAGATTTATCATTTATTAAAGCAAAAAAAGTAAAACAAAGTTATAGCTTACCAAAACACTCATCCATGTTTCGATAAAATGCATCAGCAGTGTATTTCTGCAAATATTTTTCCCTACCCTTCATACCCATACTTTTACGAAGAATAGCATCGTTAACTAACAATGTCAGCTTGTCTGCAAGAACAACAGGGTCTTGGGCTGGCGCAAAAAAACCTTGTTCACCGTCTTCGATCAACGATTGTAAGCCACGCCAACGGGATAAGACCACGGGAAGCCCAAATTGCATCGCCTCTACAGCTACTAATCCAAATGATTCACATTCAAAGAAGGTAGGGAAACAAAAGATATCGGCTGCTAAGTACCGTTCATTTTTGGACAAACCTGTTAGAACTCCAGTAAACTCAAATAAATCCTGAATGTTATAATCTGATAGCTTATCATAAACAATTTTTTTAAAGCTTTCAGAAGCAAATTTACCAACTATGCAAACTTTTACTTGAATGCCATTATCATGTAATAATTTTATAGCCTCAACTAAAACTAAAACACCCTTAGATTCGCTTATCATACCAACAAACAATATTGTACAAACAGAGTTTTCAAGTCTTGCTGCAGGATGCATTTCTAAATAATCATCCTCAATACCATTAGGAATGAAGCAAGTAGTGGTCGCTTCTAAGCTAGCAGCATCGTTTGGGTTGTATTCTGATAACTGAATTGCAATGTCAGGTTTAAAGTAAGCTAGTTTAAATGGAATCTTTAAAATCCATGGTAATTGATTATAGAATTCACTCATACCAGCCGCATGAAAATGAAATATGGTCTTTTTAAACATCCAGCGGACAGAGAGCAATAATACAATATCTCGTAAAATAGGTAAAAAACTGGGGCCGGAAGGAGGGTAGTAGAGTACGGGTATGTTATGCTTAAATTTTAAGTGAATGGTTTTGGCAACAATTATAAATGGCTGAAATAATTTACTAAAACTAAATTTACCCATTTGATCCATCTCTTTAGAGAAGGACATATCTACATGATATAAAGTTGCATTTTTATAATCACCATCCAGCATTCTTTTTATCATCATAGCTTGTCCACCGAATGGCGGGGGAGTTTGACCGATTACAAGTATTTTTTTCATAAATAAAATTCGATCCAATCATTTATAATTTCATTCAGAGAAGCCATAGTTACATTTCTGGTTTTTTATTTAAATTTTCATTATTAGAGACAAAACGTAAAAAACGTGCAGGATTACCAACAACTATAGTGTCAGGCTCTACATCTTTAACAACAACGCTACCAGCTCCAATAATTGCTCCATCACCTATTTTGATTGCACCCAAAATAACAACATTTGAACCTATATCAACATTGTTCCCAATAAGTGGCGCACAATTAGTTGAATTAAATGAACTAGAAGTGACTCCAATAGTGGTTGAGTGGCGTAATACACAATTACTTCCTATGACAGCATGGTCATTGACAACAAGAGCTTGTCCGTGATCAAGTTTAAGACCACTTCCTATGCAAAGTTTCCATGGTAATTCAACACACAATATCCATTCAACAAATATCCGGTAGAAAATAAGATATGGATATCCTAAATAACGTAACGGCAATGGTACATGTGTAAAAAGATTGGCTAAACGAAATGCAATTAAAATTAAGCGACTTTTAGGATTTTTTTTATTTGCACTCCAATCTTGAAAAATTGGACATTTTTCTATGTTTAAGCTTAGGTTAATACGTATTTTCATGTTGTGTTTTAGTATTTGTGTAGCCGTTACTACGTGCTAGTAATATTAAATAATGCTTTATACATTGATAATAAAAAGTGAACAAAGCTTTCCATAATCCTTTGCCGTGTATTATGGCAACTGCCATTGATTCTTTATAGCTTCTGACAGGATGACTATTGCTAATACCTTCCATTCGCATTTGAACAACTTGGCGAGGTAAAAAAATTACATTAATTTTTGACCAAATCCTTAAGATAAAATCGTAATCAGCTGCAATCTTAAAACTACAACTAAAATCACCAAAACGTTGATAAACAGAAGACCGAATAAAACAAGAAGGATGCGCTACTTGCATTTTATTAAATAGGTCATCTTTTTTAACATCACTACCGACGCGCCAAACCTCGTTACCGCATGTATTTACTAGAGAGACATAAGCATGGCAGACATCATAATCACCGGATTCCATTAAATCTACTACATTAGATACAATATCATTCGCTGAATACCAGTCATCAGAATTAAGGATATGAATGATATCACCACTAGCAATCCTTATGCCTTTGTTCATTGCATGATAAATGCCTGAGTCAGGTTCGGATACGTAACGAACGCCCATTTTGTTCAACAATTCTAAAGTACCGTCTGAAGAACACGCATCAATAACAATATGTTCTATATTTGGATAAGTCTGTTTTTTTATTGATTCGATGGTACGTGCAATAGTTTTTACACTATTAAAGCTAGGAGTTATTATAGTTACCTTCATCTTAATTCTCTGGTTTGATAAGGAGGCTCTGAATTAATCGTTTTGCTATCACAATTTATTCATAACCACTTAATTTAAAAAAGAAGTAAATTTTATTTTTTGAATTAATCAGAGTTTCCTTAAATATTCTTAGCATCTAGGTTAGATCTATCGATGTGTACGCAATGATTTTTAGCATTGAAGGGATACTCTAATTTCAAGCTAACATTGACATAATTCTGATTCAATAGGGAAGCACGAAAAACCACGGATTTAATGTAAAATAGATTTATAAGTCATTATATATAAATTTCTATTTATTTGTTAGTTGCATTGGAGAAGTCCGTGTAATAGATGGATTTTTTTCCGACATTGATCTAGATATTGCATAAATATACATAAGCATGATAAATTGAAGATTGAATCCAATCAGTCTGGCTTCAAAAGTATTGAGAATGATAAGGTAAATAAGGTAAAGAAAACACAATTCAAATGCTGGCATGTAATATTTAAATTGCAATAGTTGCAATAGTCTTATTGATACCACGAATAGTCCTACGTAGCCAATAGAGTATGCACAATCTAAAAAACCATTATGTGGTGTCATAACAGCAATACCTACCCTTTTAATAAAGTCTGTATCATCCTCAGCTACTAGTGATGTAAACTGGTCTAATCCATGTCCGATAAGTGGAGCATCTGCTATTTCTTCTATAAAATAAGCCCAAATTGCATTTCTCCCAGTAAAGGAGGTGTCTTTGTCTTGTATTGAATACTGGTCGCCATTTATTGCAGTTAATACTGTAAACACACTTAAAACACCGAATACACCAATTATTAGAAAGCGTTGATTAAATATTAAATGTCTTATAAATGGGATTCGTAGCATAATGTAAAAAAAACAACAAAAAAGTAATATTCCTAGCGAGGTGGAAGACTGGCTACCCATAGTTAAAATTACTGATAAAGTAATCCCATAAAAATTTAATAATTTTTTATTGACTGTATAAAGCCATGTGTAAAAAATAAAGGTTAATGATGCGAAATTACCTAATGTATTTTTGTGTCCGAACACGCCTTGCCATTTTCCGCTATGTTCGCCCACAGATAATCCATAGCTTGGTAATAACAAAATTGCAATTATTGATAAAGATAGGATGCTTATAAAAAAATTATTCAAAAACATAATAGTATGTTTATAACCTAAGATTTTAACTTGCATATTTATAAGTAAATAAGAAAGTAGAGTATTTATTATGAAAAAAAAGCTTGGATTTTTGTAATTAGAAAAAAAACTTGATAAGATAAAAATCAAAAGAAGAACGCTAAAAAAAAGGTCTATTTTAAAATATTTAAGTCTTGATTTATTTATTATTAAGATGAAAAGACAAGAAACTCCAATTTTCCACATTAGAGGTAATGCAGAAAATATTCCATGATGTTCAACGGTGTCAAACTGTTCATGAGCCCCACCTTCTTGTAACAGATGAATAATGGCACCAGAAGTGATAAAAATCATAATCAATGCTAAATAGTCTATGAATTTTTTCATAATATAAAAAATAAAGTCATTGGTGTAGAACTAATTAAGGTGAAAGAGAGGTAGGTTAAGAGAAAGCCATCAATTCTGGTTTTGTGAAGTATTTTGTATTCTGATTTTTTGTAAACTACTCCCATTTGGCATAAAACATCTAACTATTAACGTTCTTAATCTTTTGTTGATAATTACTTATGGATGTAAAGTGAGTATTCTTTTTTTGATTCAAATGCGGGTAACAAGTTAATCTTTCAGTATTTCATTAGTAGTTAATTGTACCTGAAATGATTCAATTTTGATAATACCTACACCACCCATAATCTCACTACCAAAAGAGATTGAATTTAAGAAAAGGTTATTATCAATTAATTTTATATCGACAAGATGATCAATCACTTTTTTTATATCTAAATACTTAGATGATTGTATTTCGTGTTTTATTGTTTCGTGCATTGACTTAACTATAGAACTCTTGTTTATATAATTTATGACAAGTGCGATGTAAACCCAATTACCAGTTTTTACAGTTCCTTTATAAATATCATAAATATCTTCGGCTAACTGTATAGTGCCAATTTTTTTTCCTGGAGGTTCACCGCTAGCCTGACAATCTGTCCATATCATCAATTCTACTTTTATGTTTTCTTTATTTGGATTCTCTCTGTCAGAAAACCAAATATCATATGACACATTAAAGCTGGATTCTGATTTTATCTTATATACAACGTTGGATTCAATTTTTGTAAATTTTTTAATTTTATTAGGCAAGTTTTCTGGTTGAGGTTGATGGCTCCATCCCCATACTCCATAACTAATCATAGGGTAAGCCAACACATAATTTGGGGATTCCCCTAGATTCCATATTGCTGACATCGCTACATTTTTTTCTTGTACTGCGCTACCTTTTATACAAAGCATTGATAATGATCTATCACCTTTCAGCCTATTTATTCCCCATGCATTATTTGTAATAATATAATTACCAAATTGTTGTGATTTATTAGTTTCACAGGTTGAAAACTCATCTATTGCATTAGCTTTTATTGGAAAAATATATAATATGATTGCAAGAAAAATTATCTTCTCAATAAATCTTTGTTTATATGTATGGTTCATAATTGTCATAATTAAGCTAAGTATGACTTGTCATAGTTACTTATCTCTTTATAAATATCTATGTATTTTTCTGAAATAATGTTAACATCGAAGTACGCGACAGCTTTTTTACGCGCTGATTTTGATAATTCATCAATGTTTGGGTTATTGCATATCCATTTAATGCCATCAGCTATATCTTCTGGAATAAAAGGTATGGCACAATAACCATTAACCATGTGATCAACAATATCTTTTGGTCCGGTAGCATTAAAACATACCACGGGCGTTTCACATGCCATGGCCTCAACGAGTGTTTTTCCAAATGCATCCATAATACTTGGCGCAACAAAAACATCAGCTGCTGAATAGGTAAGCCTTAGGGCTACAGTGTCATTCAAAAAACCAAATGAACTGAAACTGAAACCCAACTTATTGAGAAGTTCTGGATTTATGTTGCCAAAGAAACAAAGGTGATAATCATTTATATTTAAAAAGCCAAGTGCATCAATAAATTTATTAAACCCTTTATAAAAATCGCTGATTGAATGCGCACCTATTAGAATAATTTTTTTGTTTGTACTTATTCCAAGGATTGATCGCGCAATTTCTTTTTGGATTGGAAAAAACTCATCGGTATCTATATTATTTGAAATAGTACGTACATCAAATTCTTTAAATAGTGAACTTTTCTTAGCTAATTCTGAAATCCAATTACTTATACCAATTATTTTAGTTGATGGTGGAATAAATTTCTTTTTAGATGCAATAACAATACTTGAGAGGTCAATTTTTGATTTAGAATTAAGTTGGGGACAGTTTCCACAATTATCAGTATAATTATTGCAGTCCATTGAGTAGTGACATCCGCCTGTCATAGGCCACATATCGCGTAGCGTCCAAACAATTGGCTTTTTTACTTTTTGTAGATGTCTTATATTTACGAAACCATCATTTATCCAGTGAAGATGAATAATAGTTGCAGCTGTATATGTACTTGTTTTTGTAAAGTCAAAGCCTGAAAAAAAGCCTGTACTAAATATTTGATTTTTTCTACTTGGATAGAATAAAGTTGGTGCTACATCAAGTTGTTGTCGTAAAGCGTTCTTTATTTTTCCTTGAGTGCTGTTTGCTATCGATGATAATTTGTTATCGTAGTTATTAGAGCTGCTATTTGAAAGTACACTTGAATGAATACCTTTTTTTAATAATCCTAAATGTAATAAGTAAGCTCCTCTAGCGGCACCGCCATTTAGATTTCCTGCTATAATATGCATTACTTTAATTTCAGTTTCTGATTTAGACATATAGATTTAAGTAGCAGTTAATTTAAAATTAATTTTGATATTTTTCTTTATATAAATTTATTATAAAAATATTTTATTTATATTTTTTGTATTATGATTGCTTTTTAGGCATTGTTAATTTAGTATAGCATCTAGTTCGGCATTCCATTTGTGCATCAAAAGCATGACGGAATATTTGAGCATGTCCTTGCTTTTGCTTTAACATTTCGACTTTCGCCGTAGCCTGGCCAGATAATGCCGGAACAAGCTGTTATAGCCTTCCACTGTATAGGTTTCGGCTTTGGATTGCGTATGCAGCCCTGGCGGGACAAACTTTTCATAGGGTTGCCAATAGTCACTCATGACATCCGTTACAC
>Ga0207960_1000144_pt1 | contig 18139 bp, 22 predicted proteins | sample CryBogCBH29May08_FD_184613 | JGI IMG/M metagenome (GOLD analysis project Ga0207960, IMG submission 184613) | Freshwater microbial communities from Crystal Bog, Wisconsin, USA - CBH29May08 (SPAdes) | ecosystem: Environmental > Aquatic > Freshwater > Lake | place: Crystal Bog, Wisconsin, USA... | reverse complement strand
GCTGTTGAAATCGTGGTGGACAAAGCACGGGCGGGGAGCGTTTATGTCTCAGTGCATAGTAATCAGTGACATCCGCACAAAATCACTGGCTATCAATGCCATTACCAATTTACCGCTTGAGCCACGCCACCAGATCACGATTGCACTGCACAAGCGCAAGCGTGGCAACCAACAAAATAGGTTGATGTGGGCTGCGCTGAATGACATCAGCAAGCAAGCATGGATTGATTACAGGCGGTTTAGCGCGGAGGTGTTACATGAGCATTGCAAACGTGAATTTCTGCCGGAAACCTGCGCTAAAGGCGTGGAAAAATGGGGTTATCTGCCAAGCGGGGAGCGGATATTGATCATGTCTACCACGGATTTGAACACAGCCGAATTTGCGGATTATATGCATCAGGTTTTTGCTTTTGGTGGCGAGTTGGGGGTGGTGTTTGAATCCAGTTTATAAAAAACGCTTCGAGCAACGGACAATTTTTACTGCTAACCAATGAAAAAAATCATGCAAAGCGCAAAAATGCAAAATTGCACCGTCAGATTGCCTGAAGTGTGCAATGGAGACCCACAAACCACTGTTTTTGCTCATGTAAACGGGGTACGTTTTGGCAAGGGCATGGGCATCAAGAGCAAGCAGGGGGCGTATTGTTGTAGCGCATGTCATGATGCTATCGATAAGGGCATTAGGCCGTCATGGATGACAAAGCAAGATGTGTTGCTGGCGCATTATGAGGGGGTCATTGAGACTAACACCCTCTTAATTGAGCTGGGATTGATTAAGATTCAATAATTTTATCTTAATAATTTTCAGTCGGTAAAATCCAGCTAAATAAAATAGCTTGTTTAGTAACCGAGTCATGCCAATGAATTTCTACCCAAAATTTTGTAAGAAAAACAATTTGATTTCCTTCGTCGTCGGTTTCCCCATCGTTTTGTACGCATCCATACTCATCATTAATTAAATTGCAATAAATGGAATCTAATTTTTTATTAGAATCAAACGTGTTGGCTGGTAGCCATTCATCGATGTTGTTTATTCGGTGAGCCGCAACAAAACGCGCTGCAATTTCAATTCGAGTTTCGTACATTTTTATTCCCCTTAATCTAGTCCAATAGCCAACATGCCAAAAGTGCAAGCTGATCGGTAATCAGTAAAATGATCGCACTTTTTAACGCCATTGCTGTATGTGACAATGACACTCCAAAAATTGCTGTTTTTGATTGGCTTTACAACGGATTTGTTGCCATTCCAAAAATAATTCACTTTTTTAATAATCATTTTTGCCCCTTAAAATTTAGCTTTGATAGCCTCTACAATATCGGCCCATTCCATATTCCATTTGTTAGCAAAAAAAATCTGTACAAAATACAAGATGGCGAGCTGATTAATTTGGGTCATTCCGTAGACCTTGATAGCTAATGCTTTGTAATCCGCATTAGTGATGTCGTCGATGCTCTCAGCACCCACGTTATCAAGCATATCAGACGCTATCCGGGCAGGTATGCCATGCGCCGGAAAATAGCATCCGGCATAGACGTTTAATATTATTGTCCACTCCTCAATATCCAGATCGGGTAGTGATTCTCGGAGTAGGTATCTAAACTGATCAACCGTGGCATTAACCGCCACGCTCCAACGGGCCTTTTCGCCAAAGTCAAGCTTGGCGGTGGTTGATGTTATCCAATCCGCTGTGCGTTCAGATATGTAAAAAACCTTGCGGTTGCTCATTATTTTCCCCAAAAATTAAAAAAATTATGCCGTCCTTGGCCTTGGTTTTAGATTGCGTAGTCAAGAGCTGCCGCAACTTTTTTTAGCTCATGCTCGTATTTTCCGGCCTTGGCTAAATCCGATTTTACAAAATCGTGTATTTGAGCAGGGCTATAGCTGCCTTTTTCGCTCAATCCAAAATCTGAACAAAATTCCCGGATTCCGGTATCACAAAATCCAAGCGATTTGCACAATGCCCAGTTGATCGGGCTGTTTTTTGCCACCGCTTTAGCAGTGGTTTTTTCATGAAGCCCTTTTATGGCATATCTGACAGTAGCGGCGTGGTAGGTGACATCACCTACCACAGCGCAGTAGTCATAATGAGTGCCAGCTAGGGTGCGCTCATAAACGCTAACACCTAGGATTGTTCGGATAAGCCGAACATCAAATGCGGTGTTTAGCTGCACCGCTTTAAGCGCTTTTGGCACTTTAACGGGCTGCACCAAACCGGATTCGATAAGGGCTTTTATAACCCAATTGCCGGCCCAACTGGACAACTGGACATCCATTTTTATTGTTCCGTCCGGTGTCCATTTCCGGATTTGAACGGTTCTGCCATCCACGGTTTTTTTTCCGCCGTGTGCGCGGTGCCACGATTTGGAATAAGCATGGTTATCCCAGCTCACGTCCTCATGAGAGCTGATAATCCAATCGCCCAAGCGGGAATGTTCCCAGCTGCAACCGCCCCGCAATTGGTTTATTGCAAAAACTGAGGTGTCGCGTCCTAAAACTAATCGAGGATAACCTCGCTCAGCATCGAGCATTAGCAGTTCATGTTCACGTTGAGCTTTTAATTCCCGAGCGTAACGAGCAGATTTTCTTTGATCTGACGTAAGAAATTCGCTGTTGCTCATCGGCTCACCTAGCCGGCACGGGCGTGTATTTGCCCATTCATAACGGTTTCTTGCTGTGACTGTCAATACCCGCACGAGAGCCACCACCCGCGCTTTTTTGTCTAGGATAGATTGTTGGATGGCACGGCATTCAGCCGCGCCTTTTTTTCCAGTCGGGTCGATGGAAAGGATTTCCTCGTGTTTTTGACGTATATTTAGAGTTGCATCGCCACGGATTGCGGCGATTTGATCTAATATTGATAATTTTTTCATGACATTTCCCCGTGCAAAATTTGCACATCAAAAACTGGTTACGCTGCCAGTCAGTTTGCCCGATGTGGGCTAGTCATTAGCCGCGCATAGCGGCTATGATAGCTATAGCTGTCCCTGCAATTATCATTGCAATTGCAACCAAAAAAACGCTCTCTTGAGCGTACAACGACTGAGCTCCCGACCAGTCAAATTCTTTTGTGCAATCTAAATATTTCATAGTAGCCTACCAATTTTAATAGCTAGTTAATCTGCCAGTCAGTTTGCCCACTGTGGGAAGTCAATTTCTTGACTTGTATATATAGTAGCACAAATATTTAATTGTGCAACAATTATTAAATTATTTAATTGATGTTTTGATTAAAAACAGATCCCATGCCGTTAGGCTAATTTCACGATCGCCTGCCTCGTACTGCTGCCACGCCCTCGTTGTTTGATGTATCAGTGCGGCGGCAGCGGATTGGGTTAAGGATGACGGGATGGATTAAATTCGCCCCCAAAAAAATACGACCGGTCGTCTTAAAAAACATTACCCCAAAATTTAGGCCGCTATCATTTTTGTATAAAAATTGATAGACTGCTAAAAATGTTTTTTTTGAGTCAAATTATGGCACATGCAAACGATCAGATTTTAGACAGCTCAGCAACTCCAGCGCGCTTGGTGCTGGGTACGCGACAGACATATAGCGCAGTAGTGTCCGACCTGACCCCATCCAACGCGGCAACGGACATTTTTACGCTGAGCGGATCAGCGACAAGGACAATATATGTGACCGCAATAGAGATCATAGCCGATGCGACGGCGGTTGGGATTGTTGATTTTTATCTGTACAAACGCACCGCCGCAAACACGGGCGGCACATCATCATCACTGGCCCCAACCCCGCACGACTCGCAAAATGCGGCGGCAACAGCCGTGGCTAAACAGTACAGTGCAAATCCAAGCGCCCTTGGCGCAGGCACTTTGTGGCGGGGCGGTCACTTGGCTTTGCCCGCCGCCACAGCGACAGGCTATCCGCAAACGCCCTGGCTGATTGATTTAAACGCGCACAAAGGCCAGCCGCTGGTATTGCGGGGCGCGTCGGAATTTTTGGCTGTCAATTTGGCGGGGGAATGGACGGGCACACCCGCAGGGCTAAGCGTTTACATAAACGCGGAGTGGATAGAGATTTAGCAGTGACAGCAGCAAAAGGCGTCGTTAAGCGCAAAAAAATTGAGATTAACCAAAAAGAATTTGACGGGTCAATTTACGATGCCGACGGCAATCTGATAGCCGCAAAAAAAAAGAAAAAAAAGAAAAAAAAGAAAAAACTGTCCAAAAACCCGTATTGCACCGCCACGGCAAAACACACGGGTGAGCGGTGCGGTTTTAGAGTCACCGACCCGACACGCACAGTCTGCAAGTGGCATGGCGGCACGCGCAAACGAGGCGTAGCACATCATAAAACCCCGGGCACTATGTACAGTAAATTTTATAATGACGATGACAAAGAGATTGCCGACAAAGCTAAAGCAGCTTTAGGCACGGTAGACAAAGAGATTGAGCTGGCCCGTGTTTATCTTGCACGCGCAGTCAAAGGCGCGGCGGAATCCGTGGATGATTTGCGGCTGGAAGAGATCGAGGAGTCGGACGCGGGGATTAAAAAAAAGCATCGGCGTACGGATTGGGACGCGCTGATCTTGCGTTACAGCGACCGCATTGACCGACTGGAGCGGACGCGCAAAGAGCTATTGTCTGACACTAGCTCAGACACAACGCTTGTAATCGTAGGCGGGTTGCCGGATAACACGGACTAATGCCGACGCTGACAATCCCGACGATGCACAAAGGACAGATTGAGGCGTGGCAGTCACGCGGTCGTTTTAGTGTCGTGCGGTGCGGGCGGCGGTGGGGCAAAACGGACTACGGCAAAATTTTGGCATGTGATGGCGCAGCCAAGGGCAGGTCAATCGGCTGGTTTGCCCCGTCATATAAAATCATGAGCGAGGCATACGAGCAAATCATTGACACGCTAGCGCCAATAAAATCACGGTCAAACAAAACTGACGGCGTAATACGCACTATCAGCGGCGGGCGGATTGATTTTTGGTCGTTGGAAAATGAGCAGGCGGGGCGGTCACGGAAATATCATCATGCAATCATCGATGAGGCCGCCTTTGCAAAAAACAGCACGATGGAAAATATTTGGGACAAAGCCATTAAGCCAACGCTACTGGATTTTAAAGGCCGTGCCACGGTTTTTAGCACACCGAACGGGATTGATGAGGATAATTGGTTTTATAGGATTTGCACACAAAAAGAGTTTGGCTGGTCTGAGTATCATGCGCCAAGCCACTCAAATCCCTATTTGCCGGCAGAAGAGTTGGCAAAACTGGAGGCGGACAATCACCCAATGGTTTACCGCCAAGAATATTTGGCGGAATTTGTCGATTGGTCAGGCTGTGCGTTTTTTGACACAGGCAATATGCTGGTTGATGGGACGGCGGTCAGTATTGATAACCCGGTAGATTACGTTTACGCGGTCATTGACTCGGCAACAAAAACGGGCAAAGAGCATGACGGCACAGCGGTCATTTATTGTGCAATCAGCAAATATTACGGGCATCCGCTGGTAATTTTAGATTGGGATATTGTGCAAATTGAGGGGGCATTGTTGGAAACGTGGCTACCAACGGTTTATGAGAATCTTGAATCCATGGCGGTTATGTACCGGGCAAGGTTGGGTAGTGCCGGGGCGTTTATTGAAGACAAGGCCAGCGGTATGATTTTGATCCAACAAGCGCACCGCCGCGGCTGGGCTGCAAATGCAATTGACAGCAAACTGACATCGGTCGGTAAAGACGAGCGGGCGATCAGCGTATCGGGTTATGTCTATCGCGGCATGGTCAAGCTATGCCAAACAGCACATGACAGGCTAGTGACATACAAAGGGGCTAGCCGCAACCATCTTTTATCACAAATAGCGGGATTTAGACCGGGCGACAAAGAGGCATATAAACGTGCGGATGATTTGTTGGATTGTTTTTGCTATGCCGTGGCTATTGGCCTAGGCGATTCTAAAGGTTTTTAATGAGCTATATTGACATAAACGATAACGGCGGCATGGAAACGCCACTGCAACAAATGCTGTTGGCAGATAACATTGAGCCGGGAAGTGAACCAAGCTATCAAATTTGCAAAACAATTTACGAATATCACCCGCTGGGCAAACGGCTGATAGACACCCCACTGGACATTGCAATGTCCAAACCGCGCGAGATCACAATACAGGATTCGCCGGAAAATTCGGTGGCTGAAGCATTTGAAAAAATGTGGAAATTAATGAACGCTGACACGCACATTAAGAACACGGCACGACTAGCGGGAATTTATGGCGCGGCAACATTGTCGTATGACGTGGACGCTATAAACCCAATAACACAAAATGACTACGAAAAATCCGACGTTATCCCACCCGATGAACTGCACAAATTAGTGCCAATTTTCCACGAATTTGACCCGTTAAACACTGCCGGCTCTTTGGTGCTGGAACAAAACCCGCTATCAAAAAACTTTCAGCGGCCGGTTGGCGTGACAGTGGCAGGTGTAAAAATACACCCGTCGCGGTGCTGTGTAATCATGAACGAACAGCCAATTTACATTAGCTATACGGGGTCTAGCTATGGGTATGTCGGAAGATCTAAATACCAGCGAGCGCTATACCCGCTAAAGTCTTTTATACAGTCAATGATTACGGACGATTTGGTGCAAGAAAAAGCCGGATTGTTGGTGGCAAAAATGCGCCAGCCAAGTAGCATCGTTGACAAGCTAATGCAAAAAGCGGCGGATGTTAAGCGGCAACTGCTTAAAAATGCACGGTCAGGAAACGTGTTTAGCCTGGATTTAGATGAGTCGGTCGAGTCAATCAATCTGACGCAAATATCAGAGCCGATGACGGTTAGCAGAAACAACATCATCGAAAACATAGCCCTTGCGGCAGACGTGCCAGCCAGCATGTTGACGGGTGATAGTTTTGCAAAGGGCCTAAACGAAGGCGGCGAGGATGCTAAAAAAGAAATGCGTTATATCGACACAGTCAGAGAATCAATGAATGGGTTATACGCATTTATGGACAAAATATGCATGAGATTGGCATGGACACCAGAATTTTACGACAACATTGTGCAAAAATTTCAGAACGATTACGGCGGCATGACATTTGACGCGGCATTTTACAAATGGTCAAACTCGTTTGAAGCAAAATGGCCTGATTTGATAGAGGAACGGGAAGAAACCCGGTTAAAAGCAGAAGAAATTAGATTAAAAGGTTCGGAAATCGTATTGGACAAAATGGCCCCGATGCTAGACCCGGTAAACCGTGCGGCCTTGATTGCATGGGTGGCAGACAACATCAATGAGCTAAAAATCACGTTTCCAAACAAATTAGAAATTGACGAAGAGGCTTTGGCGGCCTATGTGCCACCTGAGCCGATAGAACAAAGCACTGACAATGTGTATTAAATGCGCTTAAGCTTTAAGGCATTAGTACGCAATGCCGTGGCTGACATCATGGCACAGGGCTATGACAAAGCTAGGCACGACTGGGCATGGTGGATATTGCTGGCCTTGCGGCGCGATTACCCGCCAACCAAAAAAGCGGCTGAGCGGTTGACCGCAAGCTATCAGCGGGCAACACAACACGGCGCGATCAAAAAAATAGCCCCCCATGCAGGACAACAAAACATTGACCGAATCAAATACAAACTGGCGCAAGAGCTAAACGACACTATAAGAGCCGCTGACGATATTATCAATTTGCATAGGCAAACGGCAGAAGCCGACGTACAACGGCGGTTTATCGGCTGGGCATCCAGTGACCCGACAATAGTTGACCAGCGGCAAGTCACGTCATACATAGTCAAGCCCATGGTCGATTTGACCAAAAAAGAAAATAATGTGATAACTGACCAAAAAAGGAAGCTTGAACGCAAGGTTGCGACAATCATAGCCAAAGAATCCGGCGCAATAGCAGGAATATGGCACAGCAATTTTAGAGAGCCAGATTACAATTACCGTGAAGTCCATAAAGAACATGATTTGCAAGGCACGGTTTTTTTATTGCCGGACAATTGGGCAACCCAAAACGGATGGGCAAAAAAAACCAAACACGAACAGCCTGGTGAATTGCCAAATTGCAAATGCTATTACCGCAAATACATTTACAAGTTAAAAGACCTGCCAGAACATTTATTGACCGCCGCCGGAAGAGAAAAAGTCGAAAATGAACGAACTTGATATAGCCAAACAAATAGCCGCCGGTGAAATAGAATCGCCGCAAAAATGCGAAAACATGTGGCTGTTTGCCTTGCGTATCACCGGAACAGGCGTGGCGTATCGTGACAAACTGGACGAATACGTTTACAGGCCACCTGAAGAATATTTAAACCCTAAGTTTATGGAGCGGTGCGCGGGGCTACCGGTGATCTGGTTTCATCCTGACAACAAAACCGAATTATTAAGCTCAGAAGAGTATGGCAAGCGCAATATAGGCAGCATTATGTTTGCCTATAAGCTGGGTAATGAGGTGTGGGGTATTGCACGGATTTATGACGAAACTGCGGCAAAAGAAATGCAGGAAACCCAATTGTCCACTAGCCCCGGGGTAATCTTGTCAGATAGCAGTTTGAACAAAATAAAAAACAATGATAGGTTAGATAAAATTTTAATCGAAGGCGAAGCCTCGCATATCGACCATTTAGCCATTTGTTTGCATGGCGTTTGGGATAAAGGCGGCGAACCTTTGGGCGTATCAACTCAAAAAACGGTGAGAACAGACTCAATGGACAAAATACCAGAAGAAACAGCCCCAGAAATGTCGGCGGGCGAAAAAGCCATTTTAGGCATGATGGAGCAAATTATGACGCGCTTGACGGCACTTGAAAGTGCTGAAAAGAAAGAAGCCAGCGGGCATGAAGAAGCCGCCGCAAGTTTAGGCGACCCTGAAAAGGCAATTGACAATGCCGAAGATATGGAGCGCAACAAAGCGCAAATTGACGACGATGATTGTCATAGCGACGACAGCAAAACTAAATTTGCTGACGATGATGACGACGAAAAATCAGACAAAGAAAAAAAAGAAGAAGAAGCCAAAATTGTGGCGGATTCTTTGGCAAAAGAAAATAAATTGTTGAAATCAAAAATTGCAGCCATTGAAGCACGCCTGCCCGTCATCCTTAACGATGCTGAACTTAACCAGCTTAGCGAAGCGCAAGCCCGTGCGGACTCGGTGGCCCATGCGTTTGGCACTAAAGCCCCCGCCCCTATGATGGGCGAAAGGCCATTGTCTTACCGCAAACGGGTTGTTGAAATGTTTAAGAAACATTCAAATGACTGGAAAGGGATTGATTTAGGCAAAATTATGGATGAAGCCACCTTTGGCATAGCCGAACGGGCAATTTATGCCGATGCAACCGCAGTGGCACAAAACCCCGCTTATTACGAAGGCGATGGGCTTATTGAAAACGTCCAAAAATTACGCGGCGGTGGCGAAATCAGCACGTTCAAAGGTAGTCCATCAGCGTGGATGAACCAGTTTAAAGCTCCGTCCCATAAAGTTTCTTTTGCAAGGATAAATAAATGAGCATTACATTAAATCCAATGCTACCCACCAATGCCGCTGGTGGGTTTAGCGTATTATCAGACGGCTATGTGCAAGGTATGGCGCTGCAAGAATCGGCGGTGCGGTATCAGTTAGCCAATGGTTTTATTGGTGCTAACGAAACATACCCCATGTGGGGCGGCGTGGCAGTCACCGAAACAATAAAATCAGACCCGCGCGGAAACCAGATCACACGGGCTACTACCTCTTCGACAAATGGCGTTGGGTCAATCAATGGTTTTGCAGTGGCAAACCAAGCCCATAGTTGGTTGACGACACCTCAATCCCCTGTGCCAAGCGGGCAGCCCGGACAAACCGCTAACTTTTATCGTTTGGGTTCTTTGGCAAAAATTCCCGTTAAATGTGATCCTGCATTTGCAGCAACATTAGTTGGCACACAAGCGGGCGGCGCATTAGAAGTGGCGGCTGGCTGGGATTTTGTGGGTCAACAGTTGATTGCAGCAGAAACGGCAACCGCAGCGGTATCGGTGTCGTCGGCAACTGTAAGCACCACTACCGGCCTTGTCACATTAACATTGGCATCAGCGGTTACAGTCCCTGCCAATGATTACATAAATTTGTCCGGCTTTGTGCCGCTGGTTTACAACGGGTCATGGCAAGTGGCGGCAGCGGTATCAGCCAGCACAACCGTAACTTTTTACGTGCCGGTTGCCACGGCGGTTGCAAACCCAACAATCACACCAAAAGGCCAGCTTAATGCGTTTGGCGGCACACTGAACATTAATGTAATTGGCCTAAACATCGGCAACAGCCGTACTATCGTTTACAACGACCCGCTGGCTGGCGGCAATGGCAATCTGTACTGGAACGAAACCGGTACAGTGGCACTAATTCAAATTTAAGGGCAGACAATGAGCGCAGATATTACCCCTTCATGGGCGCAGGTACATCCTTCGATGGTATTGCCTGAAATCATCATGCAATACCAACAAGCTTCTGGTGCATTTAACATGTTGCCCAATTGTGAACCGTTGGTGCGTTTAGGCAAAGGCATGTTGCAAGTTTATGCCAAGGTAATGAACATCCGAACAAAGTCAACCGCAAGTACCCATGCGGCTAACATTTTGCCGGGGGTTTCAATAACCAGCAAAATGATTAACGTACCCACCTATTTGATACGGTCGGGTGCGGATTACGACCATCACGATATTGAATCGGCAAACAATTGGGGTTATTCATTGCCAGAAGCGCAGCGGCTTGGCATGAGGCAAGGCATTTATCAGATTATGAGAAACGCTTTGTTGTACGGGATGAACCCGTCAACCGGCGAAGGTTTGGCAAACACCGCAGGCGCTACAGCAGTCACATTGCCTCCTGACTCAAACGGCAACCAAAACGTGAGCACCTATGACCCCGGTCAAATGGCAATTTTTTTGCTGACACAAATTGGTGCATTGAAAGCCCGAATGATGCATATTGGTATGCCAACAAAAATTCGCATTTTGACACCACAGAGGGTACAAAGCCAATTGACGTACAGCGGCATTGTCCAATTAACCCAATTTCAACGCGAAGGCGCAGGAACAGACACCGTGGCTGGCATGGTCGAACGGGTTGCCGGTGAAGTGGCTGGCGATGATGTTGAATGGGAGTTAGATGATACATTGATTGGCGCAGGAACGGGCGGCACTGATTTAATTATTATTAATGCGCCCGTGGTCAAAAAGCCAATAAGATCAGGAATCAACACTAACGAATTTGCTACGCTTACCCCTGGCATGGAGGCGACCGTATTGATGCTGTCGGATATGTCAGCCCCAATGGAAATCGTGTCGCCGTTGTCACAAGGCGGCACAAATGTCATTTCCGAAATTCGTGTGACACCGGGCTGGGGATTAAGGCCAGAAGCAATTACTTTAATCAGCATGGCGTATTGATTATGAGATTGTTTGTAGCCAACACAAGCAAACAAAACTTTATATTTAATTACAAAGTTTTTGGCGACCCAATAAACAAACACGTTAATATTGAGGCTGGAAAACAGGCACAATTGCCCATTGATTTTCAGCCGGAAGATATAAGCTACATCATTAGCCAATACGAAGTTTACGGGTTTATCAGTGCCGACAAAGTTAAATCAACAAAGGAATTTGTTGGGCTTTGTTACAGCATTGACAAGCCAATAAATATTAATTTGATCGAATTGGCGTTTACCCATAATGACCAATATTTGGAAGAATTGGGTAAAAAAATCCGCATTGAGGCGGCAGTTGCAATGAACAACCAGCTTGAAGAATCGGCATTGGGAAAAACCGGCGACTTTAAAACATCGGTGGTTGAGGATAAGCAGATAGGAATTGACAAGCCGACATTGGCGGAAGGCGTGATAGTGTCAAAAAAGGCAAAGAAATAAATGCCTACGCTGGCGGACTATCAATCATTTATCCAATGTGTTGTGGGTATAGGGCCGCAGTACCTATGCCCTAACAGCGATGTTGTCACAATGACATATAACATAGCATTGGATATGGTTAATTTGGATATTGCCAACATTAGCAGCATTATTTACGACCAATGCGTTTACAATTTAGCCGCAGACCATTTAATAAATTTTGCCCAAGACAACTACGGGCAAACATTTTTTAGTGATTTGCGGTCAACTTTAAAAATAAACAGTTTTGCCCCCGGCTTGATAAGCGAGTCACATGACGAAATCACCGGACAAACATTGCTAAATCCAGAAGTCATGAAAAATTTATCTTTGGCTAATTTGCAAAACTTAAAAACGCCCTATGGCAGAACATACCTGCAATATGCGGCAACCTACGGCACTTTGTGGGGCGTTTCATGATGACGTTTAAGCTTGGTGTAGAAAATGTTAGCTACCTAAGCCAAGGGTTTATTGCCAAAAATAAAGACGCACAAAACCAAACAACTGGCGAAGCGGCTGATTCGATTGAAAAACAAAACAGCAAAAATGGCGGAAAAGGTGTTATGCAATGTTTTGTTGAAATGATGGAAAGCGAAGGGTTAGCCGATATGATCGGTCAAGCTTATCTTGATAAAGTTCAATCTGGCACAAATGAACCTATTTTTTGCAAGCCATTGCAAGAACGGTTTAAACAAGAAATTTTAAACCAGCAATTTAATGGAAAAATAAAACAAGCGCCAAATAAAAGCGCATTAATGAACCGTTCGCGGTTTAAAAAACACCAGCGAATCATGAACACGCCATTGTTTGACTCCGGCATGTATATGAAGTTCTTTAGGGCTTGGTTGTGAGCATCCAAGAAATAGCGGCAACCCAAGGCTCTCAAATGAGCGCGGCTTTGGTGCAGGGCTTAAACGAACTGTCCGGAAATCAGACAGTCACGTTTAACTTGTATGTGCAACAAATATTGCCGGTTGACGGGTTTATTTTTTGGGTAAATGCCAGTTTGTTGGCAATCCCGCCCGCCAACATGCCTTTGTCTCTGCAAGTTGAAGGGTCGGTGCATTACGATTCCAACCAAGGGCAAAGCGAAGACGAAACAATTGCCGTACAGAATGTGGTGTTTACCACCAATGTGGAGATAGCACCGTTTAATGACATTGAATCCACCACCATGTATTTAGGGGCAATGGATGATTTGACATTTAGTTTTACGGCACGGACAAAATTTTATCGGCAATCAGGGCTTTACCATTATTTTGGTGACGCAACGTATCCGGCAATGTCCACGCAGATCATTAACGATGCGGCGGCACTTGCCAACACCGATAAGGTATTGTCAAACAGCCTGCCCATTTGGCTGGCGCTTAATGCAATAATGCCTGTTTATCCGGCGTATCTTGTGCCAACCAATTTAACACCCCCTTATGCAGTGGTGAACATTTTGGACGGCTCACAAGAAGCGTGGCAATCCTACCCATACATTGATAGCGACACCGCCCATTATCAACTGATAAAAGAAACGGCAAAAATTGTTATTTATGGTTTGCGTAATGATCAAGCGTTATTGTTTGTAGATTACGTTTTAAACGAAAGCCTAAAAGAACAGTTTGGCATTACCAATTGTCCGGTCGTTAAAGATATGGTGCGGACACAATCAGAGTTGAATATTCGTGGCATGAAAAAAACAATTGATTTTGAAGTGAATTATTACCAAACAGTTGCACAATCGATTGCGCGGCAATTGATAACAACGTGCATTCCAACCGTATCATTTAGCTGAGTAAATTTATGAATGTTGCAAAATTGACCGCCTATGTGGCAAAACTGACATCAACCAATGCGATGACACCGTTAAATGTTGCCCCTGAAGGCGCATTAATCACAGGTTCAAGCACCAGCACTGCATTAAACGTAACGGCTGCAACTGTCATCAAAGCCGGGCAAGGCAGGATTGCCAGATTAATTGTCAACACCGCTGGCAGCGCGGCAGGAACAGTCAGCGACGTGGCGACAACCGGCGGCGTGGCTGCGGCTAACCTAATATTTAATATCCCAACCACGGTAGGCATTTATCTGGTTGATATGCCATTTGCAAATGGTCTGGTGGTTACACCAGGCACAGGCCAAGTCATTTCGCTTTCTTACATTTAAGGCTTGCAAATGAGCAATATTGTCAATTACAACATAAGCGTACAGCAAGCCCCCTCCCCAAGTGCGCTACTACAAACCGGTGCTATCGTGTCAGTGGGCGCAACTACATTAACCCCGTATGTCGCCGGAACGGCTGGCGTTGTATTGGGCAATAACGCGCAAGGCTCGGCATTTTTGACCAATGCGGCGGCATTGGCGGCATTATTGGCAGCATCAAAATCCATCAGCACAATGACATGGGCAAGTGGCACGGTAACAGTGACAACTGCAACGCCGCACGGCTTATTGTCCAGCGAAGCCAACATATTGCTGACATTGTCCGGCAATACGGTCACTGGTGGAACAGCGCCAGCGGGTTATAACGGTACGTTCCCATGCACCGTAACCGGCACATCAACATTTACTTACCCTTATGCGTCAAACCCCGGCACATTGGTAACTGGCGGCACAATGCTTATTGCCGATGAAGCGCAGTTGCAAAATCAAGTTAATGAATATTTTACGCAAGCGGGAGGCGCTCAAAGCTCCCCGGTTGGCATTTATGTGTTGGAATTGGGCGACGTAAACCCCTCTGATGGCATAGCATTATTAAATTCATTTAGGGCAAACAACCCTAATCTGATTTACACGTTTTTGTTGCCAAACGAATGGGCAAGCGATTTGGCGGCAGCCACGGCATTTGCCAGCATGATAAGCGCTGCGTCAACGCCAAACGGGCAAGTGTATTTTTACTTTAACATCAGCAACACAACTAATCTTTGGACAGGAAAAAAGAGCGCGGTGGTGTGCAAAAACTCGCCAAATTACTCCGGCACTGAATCATTAGCGGCGGCATTGATGGCTATTTTGCTAAATTATTCGCCTTCTTTGATTCATCGTGTGCCACAAGCGGCTTATTCGTTTTTATACGGGTGTACTGTTTACCCCAGCAACAGCATCGATATGGCGGCTATGGAAGCCAACAATATCAATTATGCGGCAAGCGGCGCTGAGGGTGGATTGTCGAATGTGATATTGAAAAAAGGCGAATACTCGGACGGAAACCAGCTTAATTACTGGTATGCAATTGATTGGTGTGATATTAACGGACATATTGACCTTGCCAATGCAATCATTAACGGGTCAAACAACACGCTCAACCCGCTTTATTACACACAGCAAGGTATCAACACGTTGACAGCGGTATTGCAACGCACGGTCAATCGTGGCGTTTCGTTTGGGCTGATTGGCGGCGCGCCGGTGGTCAATGCAATCCCATATACAACGTACACGCAAGCCAATCCTAACGATTATTCACAGGGCATTTATAACGGTTTGTCGGTGACGTTTGCAACGCAAACGGGATTCTTGACCATATCATTTAGCGTGGTTATCGCCACCAACACCGCACAATAAGGAGCAAATATGGCAAACCCAAGAATTGCACAAGGCACAATCAACCAGATAAGGGGCAGCATTGTTGTCCCGAATAACACCAACCTTAACATTACCGCGCCGCAGCTTGGTAAAGGAAAAATTGCCATTCGATTTACGGGGCAAACGGCATCGTTGATTTTGACCGCCACCGGCGCGGTGCAATCGCCTGAACCTTATGTGATTGTTGAGGTTACGGCCGATATTTTAAAAACGACCGGCATGGCACAAGCATATCGCGGGCAAACCGAACTAAACACCAGCTTAGGCGAAATCAGGGTAGTTACCGACACATCGGCGTTACAAGATTACACATTTAGCAATTGTGCTATTGTGTCGGTGGGTGATTTGCCACTAGACGGCACAGCCGTTGAACAACGGATAACCATCCAAGGCATTTACTATATCAATAGCGACATGTGGAACGCATGATAAACAAACAGCTTAACCTTGTTATTCCGGTTGATATAAAAGATACAAGCGGATGGGTGCATTCAACACCCATAAGTAATGAGGTGTTTGAAAAATATTTTGAACCCATGAGCATAGCATTAGAGCGGCTAGGCGGCAATCTGGTAAATGCGCCAAAAATAGCGGCTTTTATGCTTAAGAAAGTGGCAAAATCACTTGATGAATGGGATGGTTCGGATGGCGTGGAAAACGGCCTGATGAATGAAATTAGGCGCCTGACTAACGTCATTATGCCCAGTGATGCGGGTTGGCAAACCATCCCTTATTACACCGCCATACAACGCGGGATGCTAGAACAAGCCGACATACAAGAAATTGACGGGGCTATTGTTTTTTTTACCTTAGCCTATGCCGTGTACGGGTCGAAACGGATGGCTATGATTTTTCCGATATTGGAACGATGGGGCGGGCAATCGCAATCATTGAGCTGTACGGCATTCACCGATTCATTGCCGACATTGACAGAGGCAGACAGTTTTACCAATCAGGCGATCATGTTATAAGCCACCATCTTGATTGGCTGGCGGATGAAGGCATAGGGGAATTATTTAAGAAATTTAACCCTGACCTTAATTATCAATCGGCCCATGAGTTTAGGCAGCGTTTTTTGATACGGGAATTAAAAAAATATGGCGCTTAAAACGATTGTAGAAATCGAGGTTGACGACTCAAAATTTAAAGCGTGGCTTGAAAAATCCCACAAAGTCACCGTACAAGTGGGCGCACAAGGCAATTTATCCGCCCCGCAAGCCCCAACAATTACCGAATCCCCTAAGCCCTCCTCAATCCCTCCCTCCACAGCAACCAACATGCCTGGTGTTTCGTGGACATACCGGCAAGCACCGCAACCGAACGCCAATGCAAGCGCGCCTAATACGGGGTCGCCGCGACAATCATCAATTGGCACATGGCAAACGCCGTCTTATACGGCACACCCTAATAATGGTTTTGTCGGGCCTATGCCACAAACGGGCCAGGTCAATGCAGCCGCAAAAACTCAGCCTTCAGTTACAGGCTCTCCGCGACAATCATCAATAACTAACAATCTTGCAAGAAGAAATGACGGATTTGGTCCAGTAGAATTGTTGCGCGGCTCGTTAAGCCTTTATGGGCATGGAGCCGATATGTTAAAAAAACCCGTGGACAGTTTTGTTCATGGGTTAAAAGACGCAACAAAAACGCTGGCTAAATTTACCTTTGGCGTAGGCGTGGCGGCAACATTTTCTGTTGGGAAAATGAGCAGTGACTTAGAAAAAAAGTCATTTACAGCGCGTGGTTTGGGGCTAAATTTAGGGCAAAAACTGGCATTTGAAAATGCGTACAGGCCAGTGACAGACCCGGAAGCTTTGCTAAGCAAAATACAAGAAGCGCAGGTCGATTTGCAGCACACCTACAAGCTTTTTACCCAAACAACGGGCATGAAAAAAGAAGAGCTGTATGGAAAATCAACCACCGAAATAGGTGGCGCATTAGTCCAAAATTTTAAAACGCTTATTGACCAGCTCAAAAGCCAATATGGGGCGGAGTGGAAAATGGCATTGTCGCAACGCATGGAAAGCCAAGGATGGGGGCATTTTTTTTCAGCGGAAGATGCAACCCGGCTTGAAAGAATGCCGGCCGAACAAGTTGGCGGTTTTCAATCTGATTATGAGTCAAAATTAAAATTATTGGAAATTACCGACAAACAAATAACGGAATGGACTAGATTAAACCAAACGCTTGATATGGCTGGAAATGAGCTTGAAATTAATTTTATGAAACGGATTATTGAGCTTAGCCCTGAATTGATTAAACTGACCACCGCATTAAAAGATGACGTAAACCAATTGATTGGGTCTGATAAATTTAAAGATGGAATAACCAGCGTGGCAACCGGATTGCATGACCTTGGCAATTATTTGTCGTCTGAAAAATTTACAGCTTCAGTTAAAGGATTTGTTGAATTTGTTGAAAAAACAAGCGATATTTTTAATTTTGAGCCTACAAAACCAAAAAGTATTATTGAAGCTTTAGACGCGACAAGTTCCCATTTTGGCGCAATTGGGGAAGGAATAGACAAAGGGTTAGGCCCAAGAAAAAAACTGTCTGACAATTTGTTGTTTAGGTCGGTTGGCAATGTCAAAGAATGGGTAAAAGAAGGGTTAAAAAGTTCCACTAACAGCGCATTTGCCAAAATGGAAGGTGCAGAAAATTTTTTGACCGG
>Ga0207960_1000142_pt1 | contig 18210 bp, 14 predicted proteins | sample CryBogCBH29May08_FD_184613 | JGI IMG/M metagenome (GOLD analysis project Ga0207960, IMG submission 184613) | Freshwater microbial communities from Crystal Bog, Wisconsin, USA - CBH29May08 (SPAdes) | ecosystem: Environmental > Aquatic > Freshwater > Lake | place: Crystal Bog, Wisconsin, USA... | reverse complement strand
CTGTGACTAGCTAGCTAAATTAAATGACACGACTAAGTATGTAGAACTTGCTGTAGAGGATTTGCGGACGCGGGTTCGATTCCCGCCGACTCCACCAATATTAGTATTAGTATCACCTAGTAACACCAAACAACCCCTTACAGCATAAAGCTCTAAGGGGTTTTTTGTTGTCTGTAGGTAACGCTAGGAAACGGTAGTTTTTAACAAATTTGGGGGCATGTCTGGGGGCATATTAGGGTGTAGACTAGACAAATGAAATTTATGCCCCCAAATGCTCACTGACTCCATCTGTAAATCAGCCTCTTGCCCTTTAGATAAGGCCTTTAAACGTTTTTCAGACTCTGGGGGCATGTACCTTGAAGTTAGCAAATCTGGCGGTAAATATTGGCGCCTGAAATATCGCATCGCCAATAAAGAGAAAAGGCTTGCTTTAGGCATCTACCCTGCACTCACCCTTAAATCCGCTAGATTGAAGCGTGATGAAGCCAAAATTTTGATTACGGCCGGTAAAGATCCTGGCCACCTCAAAAAGATAGATAAACAAGTTCGGCAAAGACCGGTTGGGGATACCTTCAAAGATATAGCGCTGGATTGGCACACCACCAAGAAATCGGGCTGGAGCGATAGTCATGCCCACAGAACACTGCGCCAGATGGAACGTGACCTATTCCCATGGATTGGCGATCGACCCATGAAGGAAATCACTGGCAATGAAATTCTCCATGCATTGAGAAAAGTTGAAGATCGTGGCGCAGTAGAAACTGCCGATCGAAATCTCATGATCTGCCGTCAAATTTGGGAATACGTGGCACTCGATAACATTCCCGATGCCACTAGAGGAATTAAAGCAAAACTCAAGCCCTATCGCGGTAAAACTCTTCAGGCTATTACCGATCCTAAACGCTTCGCACAGCTCCTTGTAGCGATAGATGGTTACACAGGGACCCCAACCGTTAAGGCAGCCTTAAAGCTATCTCCAATCCTTTTCCAGCGGCCATTGAACTTACGAACAATGCAATGGAGTCATCTCAATTTAGAGGAAGGTATTTGGACTATTCCCTCAATGGAGATGAAGCGTGAAAAATATGAAAAAGAAAATGGTGAAGATCATTTGGTCCCTCTCCCTAGTCAGGCGATAGAAATTCTGAAAGAGGTAAAGCGCTACACAGGGAAAAGTATTTATGTTTTTCGCGGCGAGCGCACTGGCAATAGCCCAATGAGTGATGGCACCATAAACAAAGCTCTGCGTACTCTTGGGTACGGAGATGAGCAATGTGGTCACGGATTCAGGGCGAGCGGCAGAACAATGTTAGATGAGGTGCTCAATAAAGACTGGAGACACCTAGAAGCTCAACTCGCTCATGCTGTAAAAGATGTTAATGGAAAGAGCTATAACCGCACGCAATTTATAAAGCAGAGGGTTGAGTTAATGCAGGATTGGGCGGATTATCTAGACGAAATAAAAGTCGCCAACTAAGGTATAGCGCCTCAAATACTATGGGGAATGCCTCAAGGATCCTGAAGGTCGGGGGACGAGAGTCCTTCAGGTTGACTAATGAAAAACAGTTAATGACATACATAATTTCAAGCTAGATTTTTCAAAGCGGTGCTACGAAATAAATTAATCAATACACACAGCAAATATGAATGCCCAGATCATTCTGCACTGGAAGGGTCAGGATTCTTGAGTTCAGCAAACTTGTTCGCCATCGTTGGATTGCCCCGAGTCAGCTTCTTGATCGTCACGTCCTGCGCCTTATCATTTGCAAGGCGAAGATTACGAACAGTGCTCAGTAGGGCATCCTTCGTCTTCTGTAGGTGGAGTATTGACTTGTCAATCTCATCAACCGCCGTTTGAAAACGGTCGGAGGCTAAGTCATAGTTCTTTGCGAATGCAGTCTTGAATGTCTCAAGCTCGCCTTCAAAGTTCGTAATGTCAATATTTTGCGCTCTTACAAGCGCTAGCTCCGACTTGTATTTGAGCGTATTCATCGCTGCATTTCTGAGCAAGGTGATGATTGGAATAAAAAACTGTGGGCGAATGACGTACATCTTTGGATACCGATGGAATACATCAACGATCCCAGTGTTGTAAAGCTCGCTATCTGGCTCTAGCAATGAGACGAGTACCGCATACTCGCACCCCTTCTCAATGCGATCCTTGTCAAGCTCTTTTAAAAAGTCCTCGTTTTTTTGTTTTGTTACAGTTTGATCGCTCTCATTTTTCATTTCAAACATGATGGAAACGATCTCAGTAGGGGTTTCATCCATATCTCGAAAGATGTAATCGCCCTTGCTACCCATCCGTACATCGTTATCTTTCTCGAAGTATGCGCGCGGGAAGGCCGTCGATCGAATGCGGTTGAACTCAGTCTCGCAGTGTTGCTCGAGGGTTTCGCCAACCATCTTGGTCGACAAGCGGGCCTTCATATCCCGAAGGCGCTCAATCTCGTCATTACGATCTTTAATCTGTGTCTCGTACTTGATCTTGAGCGAGCTCTCAACGAGTTGTTTCTCAAGCTTCGCCTGCTCAAGGCCACTCTTAAGTGTGTCGCGCTCCCTCTCGACTTCGATAACCGCCTTGGTGATCGCTAGCTGCTGCACAATCGTCATGGAATCAAGCTTCGCCTGCAATCCTTGAATCTCCGCGTCCTTGCTTGCAGCGGTTTGTTGAAATTCGCTAGCGGCTTTAGCTTTAGCAAGCTCAATGGCATTCTGCTTATCCCGCTCGGCCAGCTCAAGCCGATCGTGCAATTGCTGCTCGAAATCGCTATCGCGAACCTGCTTGAGGATATCCGCATACCCGGCTTCGTCAATCTTGAATGCTTTCAAGCAATGCGGGCAGATGATCTCGCGCATACCTATACTCCTCTTGTGTTGATTTGAATCTGATTGAGTATCTTCAGAACAATGTATTCCTACATAGTAGAGAACAGCTTAACCTATTCAATTAAGCTGTTATCCCTAAATTAGCCCTATCAGCTTTGAGAATCTGAATTACGTCCCTGAGAAACCTTCTTACGCATAAAGGCTGGCTTAATGGCTTCCGCATTCATGCAATACATTACGGAATCATTCATGTCCGCGACGCGGTTCTTGAGCTTGCTAGAGGAATACATCAACTCTTTTTCCATAGCCTCGTGATCGCGACGCTCTAATAGCTTACGCAAGTACTTCACTGTTTCTCCAAGCCACGGATTGTCCTGCGCACGTACTTCTAACTCCTGAATCAAGCCTTCCACCGCAGTCCAATTGCGACCTTGAACGTGACGACGTGCTTCTCTTTGGATATCGCCAGACTCAATTTCATTAAAGCGCCGAGCTACTAATTCATTCTCCTGCGCCATCCTATATTCCATTGGCGTAACTACAGGCATCTTGGGTAGGCTCACCATACACTCGTGCTCCCTACCCATCTTATCTTTTACCGTAATCACGCAGCGCAGGACTGATCCAGCCTCTTGTAAGTGAATGACTTCACTCATTGAAAGAGAAATCCCCATCCATACTTCCGATCCAGCGGCAATCGATGGCAAGCAATACTGGCCACGACTATTTTTGGTGTAATCATTACGAACTTTGATCTGCCCCATACGTGGTAACAAAGGAGTTTCCAATTTAACGCGCACATCTTGTAAAACCAGGTTGGATAAGAAACCCATTTCCGCGTCAAAGGATTCAGCCAAATCTTCTACGCGCTGTCCATACCAAGAATTACCTTGCCCTGCATTGGCAATGGCGGTCATTAACTCTTCGTTAAAGCCCATGCCAATACCAACGGTAGTTGTCGTTACACCAGCGCTAGCGAGTTCGCGCACTTGTTCGCAGATAGGCACAATTTCTACCAATCCATGATTGGCCTGTCCATCCGATAGAAGAATCACGCGACTCATAACGCCATCGCCTGCAGTAGGCGCCAAAGTTTCTGCGCCCTTGAGCCAGCCTGCATGTAAATCGGTACCGCCTCTCGCCTCTATCTCCGTAAGGCGCATCGGCATCAGGGTTTTAGCAAGGCGCACTGGCATAGCCTCTAGCAATACATCGATTAAGGTGTCATACACCACCAGCGATACTCGATCTTCATCATGAAGGCGATTGAGAAGGTCTAAGGCGCAGCGCTTAGCCTCTTCTAATTTACCGCCTCCCATTGAACCAGAGCGATCAATCACCAATGAAATTGCCAATGGCGTACGCTTTATATCACCCTCTACAACTGGAGCACGAAGGCGCAATAAGATGTCCAAACTCTCCCCAGAATGACTTGTCACCACATCTTTTCGTGGATCTAAAATGACTTCTAAGCCTTGCCCTGCCTGGCCGCTGCTCTGTCCATTACCCATTTTGCTTTCCTTTACTTTGCGCCTCTATCAGCGCCTTGATTAATTCTTGATTTAATTGAGTTTGCTGCTCTAACACTGCTCTTTGTTCCTTGCGCTCACTATCCATTTGTGCGCACCATCGCTCACGCTCCAGGGTCATTTCTTTTCGCATTCGCTCTAACTCCCATTGCATCTTGTTCATAGACTCTTGAGAAGCGTTGGCTTGCAGATGTGAAGCATTAGCTAGCTCAGCTAGCCCGGCTTTAATTGAATCTCCTAAATAGCTAAATTGCTCTTGGAGTTTGTCCATGGAATCTCTAGCGCTTGCCGATGAGAGTTGCACTGGGTCAATCATTCGAGCCTCAAAGGATTGAAGGTCTACAGCCTCAGTCCGGATACGCTGCATTGCTACAACTTTAGGCATAGGCGAATTCAATGAGTCCTCCTGTCTTGAAGGTCTGCCGCCATTCTGAAAAGAGGCGACTAAGAGCTCGGCCATATTAGGTTTGGTCTTATTCATAACCAAGGATTCCAACTGAGCTTCATTTAAGCCACTAAGGTATGGGGCAACCTTTTGCATTGGAAAGCCGACTTCGACCAAGAAGCGTCCAGCTAAGAACTGCAAGAGATGCAAATAGCCATATTCAGCATCCCGGCCAATCCGTTTGGGCCGCTCTACCAATCCTTCGGTAACGTAGTAACGCACTAGGCGCTCATTGATTTTGTCCAGATCACCAGGCATTTGGATGAACTGGGCGCATTGAGTAGCGACGGCTGCCATATCCACGGCATTTCCGCTAAATCCTTGATATTGATTGATATAAAAGCCCATTTACATTCCCTTATGCTCTAAAACGCCGTTTAAACCACTGTCAAGGTTCTTAATTGACACCTATTACTGTCAATATGACATCTAATACTGACGATGTCAACAGAGTAATGAAGTATTTTTTGGAACTATTGATTGAGTGAATCAACAGTAAATGCGGTGAGGCTCAAGGGGTGAGCTAAGGGAATGGGATAGTATAAAAAATCAACAAAAGTAATAATCCAACACACACAAAATATCGAATGGCGAAAACAGATAAGCCCTGCCCTTTTTGCACGCTCCCTCCAGAAAGAATCGTTGATTCCAATGAATTTGGCGTAACTATTCGAGACGGCTATCCATTGACGCTAGGACATGCCCTAGTGATCCCCAAAAGGCATGTTGGCTCCTGGTTTGAAATTACTAAAGAAGAGCAGCAAGGTTTATTGGAGCTCCTCGCAAAAGCTCAAAAAGTATTAGAAGAAGAATTTAAGCCCGATGGTTACAACATTGGAATTAACGATGGGCCAGCAGCTGGTCAAACCGTTCCACACTTACACATGCATCTCATCCCAAGATACCAAGGCGATCAAAAGGATGCAAGGGGTGGAGTGAGATGGATTATTCCTGAGAAAGCGAAGTATTGGGAATGACTAACTCTGAAATATTGAAACTCTTTAGCTCAATTAATTGTGCAAGGCTCGGTGATGGTTATGCGCCCCACAAACCAATCCTTGTTTTACTCTTGCTTGAGAGAATTCTGAAAGGCCATACTAACAACTTTTCATTTGCAGAGCTTGAGCATGATCTCAAGAAATGGCTTGAGAAGTATGGCTCCAATAATGCCTCTAGTACCCGCAATGAACCTTTCTGGCGCTTAAAGAATGATGGTATTTGGGATATCACCGCACCAGCTGAGTTGAGCTCACAGAGCAGCACACCCACCCCCAAGCAACTGATTGAAGCTAATGTCTCTGCACAACTTAAAGATGATCTTTATCAGGGAATAAGAAATAATCCAACACTGATTGCGGAGATTGCAAAGAGCCTTGTCGCTCAGTTTATATCCGAGCCCTTACGGTCATCCTTAATAGCTGATGCTGCCCCAACAATAAAACTACTAGATCGTCAATATTGGTGGGTCAGCCAAAATCAAACCTACAAACATGAGGTTCCCGGAAACTTTATGTGGTCCCCTAAAACAAACTCCAAGGGTGGCAGAGTTCCTTCATACGACTTTATGGAGGATATGAAAATAGGCGATGTCGTATTTTCATTTGCAGATACCTATATCAAGGCAATTGGTGTTGTTACAAGCCCAGCACAGTCAAGTGTTAAACCTGACTTTGGTAGTGCGGGAGCTAATTGGTTGGATGACGGTTGGCTAGTAGATGTTGCATTTCAAGAATTGGGTATGGCGCAATTTAAGCCTAAAGACCATATGAGGCTTTTAAGTAGTACGTTACCCGGTTTACACTCACCCATTCGTCCAGACGGATCTGGCAACCAAATCTATCTGGCAAAGATTTCAGAGGAAATGGCTGATGTACTGATAGCGCTGTCTAGAGGCGTAGGAGATTCGATTATTAACGAGTTATCTCAGAATCTTGATTTTGAATTGCCCAAGGAAGAATTAGCTGCAATTGAAGAAATCGTGATGAGAACTGATATTGGCCCTACGCAGAAAACCCAAATCATTAACTCTAGACGTGGTCAGGGCATTTTTAAGGCCCAAGTTAGGCAAATAGAAAAAGTCTGCAGAGTTACTAAAGTAAGTAATCCAAGACACCTTATTGCCAGTCACATCAAGCCATGGTCTAAATCAGATGATGCGGAGAAAATAAGTGGCTTTAATGGCCTTCTATTAGCGCCCCATATTGATCATCTATTTGATAAGGGCTTTATTTCTTTTGATGGCGATGGTGATTTGATTTTCTCAAATAAGCTTGAACTTGAAATATTGGCTAAGTGGCAAATCAAAAAGATTAATGTGGGTAGTTTTAGGAATGAGCAGAAACAGTTTCTGGAATACCACAGGGATGTAGTTTTAATTTAGATATGACCTAAGCTCTGAATATGCTTTGCCGCCTCTATATTTGTTACTATTTTCCAGCTCCAGCGATAGGATGAATACAAAAATGGGGTGCCATAAGCCTCCGTGAGTTTGGCCTCAATCAAAAATTTCGTCCCAATGGGATGGTTTCGTCGCATTGAGCTAGAGCATTCCACTTTCAAGTTCGTATCCAAGCCTTGTCCTGGTAGCGGTCGGGCAGGCGGCGCGCCAGTTGAACCTTCCCTGGTACCGCTGTAGGTTTCTATTACGATTTTTCTGTAATTACTCATAAAATCCCTTCTATGAAACATTTTGGTACAAGCACGTCAAGCCTATTCGAGATTTAAGCTTTGTGCTTGGCAAGTAACTCCCCCAAGGGACTGCCTTTAGAAATAAAAGGGGTCACAACTTCCGAAGAAAGAGCGATGACCAATTCATTTCGTTTGATTACAGGTACACGGGTAACTCGTGGCGTATCTGCACCAAATGCGCTGATGATGAGTAAGCGCCCATTTGCGAACGCATCCTGTTCTTCTTTGGCTAAGCGATAGCCGCTAGCAAAAAAACAGCGGGCCAGTACCTTTATTGCTTGACCATTGCGGCGAGGCAGTGAGCGCAGCACTTGCTGTTCGAGCGGTGAGTGGAAGCCACTGACGATTACGCGACCGGCCTTGACCCATTGCGGAACGCGTTCGAGTGTTTCAAGCAGGACATTGCCGGGGCACTCGCGGGAGGCAATCAGGCCAAGCAACAGCTTGCCTAAAAGTGAAGTCTCACCATCACCGATTATTCGAGCAGATAAATCATGACCAACACGCACTAAGCAAGAGGCAGGTAGGTTGATGGACGCAAGCTTCATTCGTCATCATCCTCGCTCTCAAAATTGGTTTTAACGATCTGCGTGTACAGGAGTTCAACGTCATCCCAAACTGGATCAAGGCCAAATGCACTGGCAAGGATTGCATCTGTGCGGTCGGTGATATCGCGGCACTTAGCCAAGTTGTAGTTACCTACTCGCTTACCAGCATTCAGTTTGTACTGCACAGCTTCTTCGACGGTTACTTTCATTTCGGGTAAAAGCGCTAACAATTCTTTGCGTGCACTGGCTGGTATACGGCCGATGTCGAGGGGTAGGTCAGAAAACATCCATTTTGTAACGTCAAAATCGTCGCCAATTGCAACCCAAAAAGCAAACTCTAACTTGCCGTTTAAAAGAAAAAAAGAGATATCACGCTGCTCGGCGTTTTCAAAAAATACCGAACCATACTTTGTCTGTGGCACCCTTTTGCCGCGCTCATCAAAGCACGGCGCTTCATCATGCGTAAAGGAAAGCCAGTTATATGCAGTTTTTTTGAAATTTAACTGGTAAGCAGTTGCTCGTCTACTTAGTGATGCTTCGACCGTTCGTGCACCAGGACGCAAGAGATGCTCAAAAGCAGAGATCAAGGCGGGAGTGTTTAATTTTGGTATGCGTCCGCGCCATGGGGTTGGGTTGAAGCCCGAATATGAAAGTGTGGAAAAGAGATTTGGGCGCTCAATTTCAAACCAGCGATGCAAGCGTGTGGTCAGTTGAGAAGAATCAGTACCGCTTAAAGACCCGATATGAATCGTATTCCGAACACGCACGTCTGCAGCAAATAGGGCTGCTGGAATTCTGGCGAAATGCGAGAACCAATTTTTCTTGTACCGCTTATAAAGAAGTTCTCTCAAATCCGCAAAATCACCGCTGAAAGAGAGGCTTAATGGAACGATCATGCCGGTTCGAGCTTTTCGACTTGCGATGTCAACAACACGCTCCAAGCACCATGCATAGATATCGGTGCACGCCGATGTTTCATTTTCTTTTACGGTATAGCCGCTTATCTTACGGGTTGCAACATATGGCGGATTACCAATTACCACATCAAAACCACCTTCACTCATCACGCCATAAAACTCGGCGAACCAATGAAACGGTTGATGGCTGGCTCGCCAGGCAGCGAACTCCTCCTTTTTCTTTGGGTTGATGCCGTAGTCCTGCGCGAGATAGCGATCTAGTTCCAGACTCAGGCTATTGAGCTTGTCGCGCAGTTTGCGCTTGTCGTCCGCTGTGACCTTGCCGCCATGCACGGTCTGCTGCTGCCGGAAGAAATCAAAGGCATCAGCAAGGTCAGTGGTGCTAGCCTTAATTTCGGCCCGATGAGTCTGGTCGCTGGCAAGAGTGTTCCCTGCATCGAATTGTGCTTCTGTTGCATAGCCGACCAAGGTATTACCAGCACGGATATTGAAGTCGATGTCGGGCAGGGGTTCCAGCCCCTGCCCAGCGTCAACTTGCGATACAAGTTTAAGGAAGAGGCGTAGCTTGCAGATTTCGACCGCTTCAGCCATGATGTCCACGCCGAAAAGGTTGTGGAGAATTATGTTTTTGTAGATGAAGTAGCTGCGTGAATGATGGTGGCCCACTTCCTCCAACACTTTGATGAAATCGGACTCTGCAGGCTTGTCGAGCTTTTTAGCATCCTCCACAAAGCCCTCCATTCGCTCTATACAAGCTTCGTAGAGTGGTTCTAGAACGTTGAGCGCAGCGAATAAAAAAGCACCCGAGCCACACGTAGGGTCAAGAATGGCGATGCCGTGGCGGAATTTTTCGTTGGACCGCTCTGGCACGCGCCCAACAATGGCTTGCCAGACGGCACGTAAGAGGTCAGGGCTGGTGCATGTGTCGATCGCGTCCTGCATAAACTGGCGGATGTCAAGATTCAGCATTATGAGGTCGTCAGCGCTTTTTATCTCGCCATTGGCCAACTTGTCCCGCAAGGCCAAGCACCTAGTCCTGCGCTCAACATACTCGCGCCAGGTTTCGGTGGGCAACGTACCACGCTGAGTTTGACCATTGGTAGTAGGAATGTGAAAGACGGCTTCACCTAAGTTGTAACGTCGCTCTAACATGCGCGACTTCGTATTATTCATGCTTGTTTGCACAAAGTCGGGCAGCACAGCCTCTGGTACCAGTTTCCCATTGGAGTCGATGACACCGATTTTCATCGCTGGGTAAATGTAGCGGTCAGGGTCAGCCTGTAGCATTGACCAAACCGATAAATCACCTTCGAATGCTGACTTGCAGCGCTCCCGAGCCTGATCGAGAAGATGCGGGATGACTGTGCTTTTACTTATGTACTCGGTGATATCTTCCTTGGTGTAGTATGCACCCATCTGCTTCTGGTTGATGTATTTTTCAAAGATGTAGCCCAGCACATCTGGGTTAATCTCGGTGCCCGAAGACAGCGGCCGGTCGTCAAGATGCCAGTCATAGGCATCAAAAAAAGTGAAGAGGCGCTGGAAGGCGTCATCTGGAATATCTATGTCAGGGTGAGCGACTTCGAGTTCATGAACGTCAAAAAGTCCGCCGTTAAGGTAGGGCACGTCACCGATCAGCTTTGACAGATCAGTAAGACGAGACTTTTTGTGTTGCCCCAGTCCCTCATGGAAAAGGCGGCGCAGGAACTGACGATAAAAGGTATGAAACTTGCCCTTGCCTGCCTGCTGGCGAACTGCTTCCATTCGGTCCGAAAGGTAGTTTCGGTTACCATCCAGAAAGCCTTTTTTTTGGATGAAATACACGAACATGAGGCGGTTAAGCATGAGTGAAGCGTACCAAGCTTGATCAGTTGTAGCATCTATACCCACAATGAAGTCTGAAAAAGCTTGATGCTCGTTTTTAAAGTGTTCATAGAAGGGCTTCGAAACACGGTCACGATCAAAGGCGCTACGCAAGCCCTTGATGACGTCGGTCAGGGTAATAGCCTCTTCATCCTCCAGAGACCAGATGATTTGATTTAGCTTTTGGCGCAACACCTCGCCGCTGGTGCCTTTATGCCACGTGTGGGTTCTGGTTACTGAGGGTTGGCCAGGGACACGAGCGACCCATAACCACGTCATCACCTTTTGCGAAGCATCGGCAAAAATTAGCAAATGCTCATAAGACAGCTTCGTGGCCTCTTTTTCTATTTTTAGAAGCGTGGCTCTAGGTGGAACAGCCCCTAAGGCATCGGGTGAGCACATAAAAACAGCGACACCGCGTTTGTGTGCCACGTGCGTTAGCGTAAAAGTATGGCCATTGACCGGCACAGACTGTGGCCGTAGGTTGGGGTTGTCCCAGCCAAGCTCGTTGACAAACAAGCGGCTAAGTTGAAACTCGTTTAAGAGTTTTTGAAATTGCGAGGCGTCAATGGTCATTTTGTCTTCTTTGTTTTTATGTTCGTGATCAAGCCAAACCCATGCTGCAGATCAGCTTGGACTCACGATCAGCGTCTTGCTCATCTATCAAGCACAGGCGACCGTCTTCACGCAATGACAGGACGAGTTCAACCAACTCTGGGTCCGCAAGGCCTGTTTTTATTTGGCGATTCAGTGTGTCAGTCGCTGTCTGGCAAAGAGGAAATCTATAAATATCCTCCAGCGTCCGTTCGATTCGTCTGACATGCTCATCTGTAATAAAGAGATCTCGGGCGTTGCCTAACTTGTCGCGGTAACGCTTGATGCGTTCGTAGGTCTTGAAACGAGCTCCGGACGGACGCCCCAAAGCACCGCCAAATGATTTTTCTTCTTGAATGATGTGCGCCAACCCCTTTTGTGTAAGGGAATGGTGATGTTCAGTGCGTGGCAGTGCTTCGGTATCGGGAGCACATGCTGCTGCACGCAAGATTGTCAGTTGTGACTGCGTGACTGACTCGCCAGCTCCATTAATCCAAGCCAGCGCATCGTTACCCTGTGCAGTGCGCATATAGACTAAGGCGCCCTTAGGAGCTTTTGGTGTCTCGGTGTGCGCTTTTGTGGCGTATGTGACATCAGGCATAGCTTCGATAGTCGCGGCAATGGCCGGGTCTGCGTCAATTGCATTTTTCCAGATTTGGTAGGCATACGAAGCCAAGTCCACTTCGTTATCCCCATCATCATCAAGAATTCCACTCTTCTCGGTATACAGATCTCGTATAGATTGCTCATTTGTTTCGTCATCAAAGAAGGTCTCATCAGATCCAACAACTTCGCCTTGCTCTTTGAGGCGCTTGCGAACACGGGCGCGCAATTGAAGTAGGGTCTCAACGCCGTCCGCCGGAACAAATGAGTAACATAAAATTTCATCTGCCTTTTGACCAATCCGGTCTACACGACCAGCCCGTTGGATAAGTCTGATGATAGCCCAAGGTAAATCGTAGTTAACGACGATGTGCGCATCTTGAAGGTTCTGGCCTTCGGAGAGCACGTCGGTGGCGATCAATACACGCAGCCTATCGCCTGATTTGATGATGTCCAGCTTCTTATTTGATTCTGGTGAGAACCGCCAGGCAAGGCTGGTAGGGTCGCCGGTGTTTCCCGTTGCGTCTTCGATTTGCGTAACGCCCATCGCCGTCAACTGAGTCTTGACATACCGCGCCGTATCAGCGAATTGAGTGAAGACTAAAATTTTCTCCTTGCTATGTGTTGTGCGAACCAATTTTGCTAGCTCGGCAAGTTTTGAGTCTCTGGCTGGATCCCAGTCGCCACAATGCTGCAAAACAGCCATGAGACTCAGCGCATCTGCCTGCAAGTCTTTAAAGAGATCGTCCATGAACAAAGAGCTAGGCAGCCATTTAAAACGCTTCTTAAAAGGCCCCGAGTAAGCCTGATACACTTTAGCAGCACGGGCGCGAAAGGCATCCTCTGTGTGCAAAGAAGTTGTTATGTTGGTAATGACCTCTTGATCGCCTAATTCTTCTTCATCGTCTGCCCCTGCCAAAATATCGTCTGGGTCCTCATCATGTGTTTGGGTGTCCAGGAGTTCGGCCCCTTGTGTGCCCAATGGAATATCCAGACCATTTTCTATCGCGTGCATTACGATAAAGTTTCGCAAGACATGCCTCTCAATTGAGAGCAAGAAGGCGGGGCCTGCACTTTCGAGTCGTTTAAATAAATTGGTGCGGCAAAAACCCATCAATCGTGTGCCCGCACGCGAAAGGCCCTCAATGATATGCGCTTGATTTGGTGTTGGGGGTGATTTTGGTTTGTTCGCGACGTAATTGCCCAACCCATATCGGGGCAATGCCAAGGCGTTGATTGCATCGACCACTGTCGTTGAGTAAAAGCGAGCGTAAGGATCTGACTTGTCAGTCCCTTTAATAGAGTACTTCAAATTTTTAGGGATTCGCTTGGGAAAATACGATTTAGTTCCATCAGGGAACAGCAGGTACTTCCCACGTTCATCGCTTTTTGCATAATGCTGCATGATGAAGCCTCGGGTACGGCGCACCATGTATAGACGCATCAAGTCGCGCCAATCGTCTGCGTCATCACTCTTTTCAAAAGCTGCAAGTGATCGCACGGCACACTGATGCCGTCGAATGAATTCATGCTCTCCGCCGAGGTGGCTAATTAACTTTTCTGGCCGAATACCAATGTCGGCATCCTCTCTGAGAAACAAAGAGAGTTGCGATGAGAGATCGATATAGGTCTTGTTGTAGGGGGTCGCTGAAAGAAGAATGCATAGGCTGTCATTTCGCTCTATGTACTCCCTAATTGCTTTGTAGCGTTTCCCTTCTTTGTTTCGCAAATTGTGCGATTCATCAACTAGCACGACGCGGTAGCGGCGTGTCTTTTCTGGCAGCTCTGCCATGGCTTTCGACAACGAAAGAACTTTTGCTTGGAGTCTGTAGCGAAAGACATAGTCTTCCCACATTGGAACCAGGTTTTTAGGGCAAAGGATCAGCGTTTCAGTTTGATGGTCTTCTTCAAAAACCTTGGCAAGCGCGGTTGCCATCATTGACTTGCCCAAACCGACTACGTCGCCAATGAGCACTCCACCCCTTTTATTCAAATGGTGGGCAGCAATCTTTACCGCTGCAACCTGGAAATCAAAAAGCTCTTTGCCGAATATTTTTGGAATCGTAAATTCGGAGAGCCCAGCGCGCGCCTCTTGCGCCAAGTGATAAGCGATCTTTAAATAGACATGGTATGGAGGAATAAGCCTCTCACCAGCCCAACTTTCGTCAATGATGTCGGCCAACTCCTTTGAAATATCAACACACCATCGATCTTTCCACCGGTCTTCAAACCAATCAACTAGCTTGTTGCATGCATCGTGCTCTAAGACGTCTACATTTAGCTCGCCCTGCTTAGCCAAGCCAGCCAGCGTCAAATTCGAGCTCCCTAAAAATCCTGTGACCGGATTATTGGCATCGTTGCGGTGAAGCAAATAGAGTTTTGCGTGCAGCGGATGACGCAGGTAGACCTTGACAACCAACTTCTTGCTTCTAATTTGATGGGACAGCTGTCGAAGTGAAGCTTCGTCATCGTTGGTCGGCACACCAAACGTCAATTGCTGCTTAAACTCTTCTGCAATGCGGCGTTTTTCACGAACTGCCGTTTGATTATCTAGGCCATCATCGTCCTCACTTTGGCGAAGCGAATGTCTTAGCTCATCGCTCGGCGATACATGCATTCCAACCAGCAATCTGCAGCAATTGCCATCGCCACCGATCCATTTTTCAACATGCGGCGACAGATGCCTCCAACCTCTCAAATTAAAGTAGCCCACACAGAAATCGGCACGTTCTGCAACCTTAATGGTCTCCTGCAGAATTGGTAGGAGTTGGTTTTCAATATTGTCAAATATTCTTGGCATTTGTTACCCTATTCACAGAAAATATATAAACAGCTTCATTTATAGTTATTAAAATTTTTATAACTTGTGAATTCACCAAGTATCAGAAAGGCAGAAATTATAATAATTCAATAATATCAAGGCATTTAATACTAAAGTGCGAATTCTTAACATTTCTAGCTCACTTTATGAGCTCATAAAATGACTATTATTAACGTATGAGCAAATTATTTGACCTTGAAATTAATGGGCTAGAAAATACAAGAATTAGCCTTCTGCCGAAGGACGCCCTTATTCAACTGGAACAAAAAGATAAAATTGGGTTCGACATAGGCAGAGATTGGGCTTTTTATCACCAATCCCTACCAGATAATGCTGATGCCGCCATCTATAGGGGTCATAAAAGCAATCAAGCCCATCCACCAGGCCGTAAAGAAGTTGATCGCTTTACCAAAAAATGGCTGCAAATTCGATACCATGCATACCTTCGTAACAGACCCGTTGCAGGCGATGTAGATATTGCTTTAATCAAATTACTTGATAGGCCAAAATGCGTTATTACAGGGGTAACCCTTACTCATGGATCCCTTTCTCAGTCTGACTGGTCAGTTGAACGGCTCTGTAATACCGCTGGATATGCCTGGGGTAATCTCGTAATTGAAAGTCAGCTCGCAAACGAGGCCAGGGGATCCATGACTTATGAAGAAATTCAATTGGCTGCAAGATCTAAAAGAACTACAAATGGTCTAAGCGCACAATGCTGGGCCCACTACGAGGCCATAGCTCGCGGCCCTAATTTTTGGGCTGGCCATATAAAAGGCATTACTCCGCTTGCCTTCCCTACCCCGAGATTAGTTTTTTTTATTCCATCGCATTACCTAATGGAGATGGTCTATTGGTCAGTTTGTCATAAAGAAGAAAAAGTCAGAATAAATGCTCATCGTGGAATGAAGCATTTCTCCAAATCCGAACCAGCTATGGAGAATTTAAGAAAATTAAGGGCGAAAATTGAAAGAAAGTTCCATGACCACTTTAGGATTGGCAACATATATCAAAATGGATCGTGCTTTGAGGCCTTTCTCAAGTGGTATCAAAGCTCTACGATTACATTTGATATGTATAAAGAGATGGTGCATAGCGAGAGATACCCCAAAATAAGAATAGAGGGTTCTAAAACCGATAATCCATTAGACGAATGGTGGATCCCAACGGATGGGCGCCTTTACTAATTATGAGCAATAGCGCGAAACAACGAGAATTTTTAAAAAAGCTGTCAAAACTATTAAAGATCTTGGCTGCGAAGTAAGCATAGAGCAAAATAAACATTACAAAATCAAAATACGCCGTAATGACCAAGTAGGCGTGTGGGGCGTTAGCACAACACCTAAAAATAGGTACACAGCCCAACGTGATGCAATATCGGAACTCAAAACAGTTCTAAGGAGTATTGGCTTAGATTTAAGCAATCAGAATTTTGGGGCTGGACTGCTGCACATGCAAATTAATAAGCCTAACATTACAAAGATATTAGATGCACTTATAGAAAAGGAAGATTTTATGAGCCCCAATTTATTTAAGGACCTGTTACAACACTGCTACCCTAACCTAACGATTGAAAACCAAAATTCTGTATTAAACATATCTGAGGCGGTCCAAAAAATTATAAGCTCGTCTAGTGAGAGCTGCTCAATATCAGTGCCTGATTGGGTTGTACTAAATCCGTCAGGCAGCCAGCACAATGCTTGCATTAGAAATGTTATGACTTTCGCATCGGATCGTAATAGATTTGCTCCGCAATGGAGGGATAGCCACAAATTGACGGACGCTGTGGAAGGAATGCTCACATACTACAAGGCTTGTGAAAAAATAACCAAATTGGGAATTTTGGTTACTAATGTGTGGAGACCAGGAGAATTATCAAGATACCGTCTTGATATAGAAAATTTTGAGGTGAAGGGAATTCAATCTGTAGCTATTCTAATTAGTGGCAATTCTGCACTACCTATTTCATGGCCCTGGCGTTAACTACTCATCATGCAAATAATTGTTCAAACTTTTTATGCCCCTGGTGAAAAATCTCGCTCACCAATAAGGGTTAGACCTCTACCCGGCCAGGGCTTCAGCACAGACATTAGAGTTGAATGTAGCAGAGAAATGAGAACTGCTTTCCCTGTTGGTCAATTATTTTGTATTTATGTAAAGCTAACTAGCCGCTTGAATAGTCCAGACTTTTTATATAGCAGCTACAGAGCTCCCTGGAATCCAGTTACAAAGCCTGAGGCTGAAGATTTTATAAAAATGAATTTTACAAATCGCAATTAACCTACCTAAAAATATAATTCTTCCCACCAAGGGTTATTCTCAAGCAGCCTCTGAAATTTGGCCCTTTCCACTCCCCTTTCAGTAATAGACCATAAATGCTCTTTAGTAGTCTCGTCACATCGTAAATATTTCATATCTTTTAAATAATTCAAAATAATGTGTGCAAACATTGTTTTATCCTCATAGGAAGGATAGCCCGTAGGTAAATCAAAGCGCCCCGTAATATCTTTTGCAGTCACCTCACCGGTCCACTCTATAAACATCAGCACACGGTCATAAAGTTGATCAACTACATTCTTATCTTTTTCATCATCATCGCGATACGGATCCCTCTCGAATAAGGGGTTAATTTCTCTTGATAGTTTCAATAAGTCATTTGCCTTATTAGCCAGTACATTCGCCTCATTGATCAACGTTTCAATTAGCTCTTCATTTGTCATGAGTACAACTCCAGTAGTAGTTTTAGAATAAGTTTAATTCTCCCACTCCCCCGTCTCCTCCATCCCCTCCATATCCTTAGGGCAGATGGGTGGCCCTAGGTCAAGGTGCTTCTTAAGCATTACTACTTCATAGCCACACTTGGCGCACTTGGCTCCTGGTCTTTTGGGTGCTTTTTGGGCTGTAGGTATTGGTAGGCTAAGTCTGCCGTGAGGGAATGTCCCTAGTTTTTCGGTGATTCTGATGAGGTCTTGCTTTAGGAGATCTCCTGCCCCTGCGCTTCTCATGGGTCCTTTGAGGCCAACATCTAGGGCGATCTTCTTAAATCCTTCTCCGTGACCACTTTCGCAGTTATCTACTGCGTGAACTAGCTCGTGGACTAAGGTGTCCAGAAAATCCAATGGTGTTTTAAGGTGTGGTGCGATGAAGATTTGGTTGATGCTGTCTTCTGCTGCTTTGGATGACCAGCATTGACCAAGGTGGCGACCTTTTCCACCGGTACTAGGAAAACCTACCGACACCTTTACTTGCGGCACTGCATATCCCCTCGATTCAAATATCGGGGTGATGTGATCTACTGCAGCCATTAACCACTGCTCTCTATTTAGATTTGCCATTTACTTTTCTTCTAGTGAGTAAGCTTGCTGCGGTTTTC
>Ga0207960_1000140_pt1 | contig 18316 bp, 18 predicted proteins | sample CryBogCBH29May08_FD_184613 | JGI IMG/M metagenome (GOLD analysis project Ga0207960, IMG submission 184613) | Freshwater microbial communities from Crystal Bog, Wisconsin, USA - CBH29May08 (SPAdes) | ecosystem: Environmental > Aquatic > Freshwater > Lake | place: Crystal Bog, Wisconsin, USA... | reverse complement strand
TTTGTGCGGTGTGCGAACCTTGTGAACTCAGCGTATAACGGGCCACTTCGGCTTTGCTGCTGCAATCGACAATGCGGCAATAGGCATTTTCCACTGCATCAAAGGTTTGTCCGGTAAAAGAATTGACGGTAAAGACCAATGATTTGACATTGGCGGGTATTTTGTCCAAATCCACCAAAATCTGCTCATCATCGCCCTCACCCTCGCCAGTCCGGTTGTCGCCAGTATGGGTGATGCTGCCGTCCTTGCTTTTTAGCTGGCCAAAATAAACAAAGTCAACCGCTTTTTTGGCTTCGTCAAACAGTACGCAGGAGGCATCCAAGTCAATGGCTTCGCTACTGCCGCCTCCGCCGAACAGGCCGCCCAGCATCCCGCCTTTGCTGGGGGATTTTTTGGCATCCCAACCCAAGCCCATTACGACCTTGCTTAGGCTGCCGCCGGATTCTTTTGCCAGCGATATTTTTTGGCCTTTTTGTAAATTAATGCCCATAATGAATGCCTGTTGCTAGATTAAAATGTTTGATGATCAGACGTTTACGCCGAATGAGTGTGCCAACGGCCCTAAGCCACCGGCGAATCCTTGACCGACCGCCTTGAATTTCCATTCTGCACCGGCACGGTAAATTTCGCCAAAGATCATAGCCGTTTCAATAGATGCATCTTCGCTTAAATCATAACGGGCAATTTCTTGGCCGCCCTCTTCGTTGACGATACGGATGAAAGCATGATTGACTTGACCAAAATTTTGTTTGCGTGTTTCCGCATCATAGATGGTGACGGAAAACACCACTTTGTCGAGTTCAGCAGGGACTTTGGACAATTCAACCTTGATGACTTCGTCATCACCTTCGCCAGCACCGGTGGTGTTATCGCCTAAATGATGCACCGCGCCATCGCCCGCCAGTTTGTTGTTGAAGAAGCAAAAATCGCCGTCCGAACGCACTTTGCCGTCCGCCTTCACCAAAAACGCGCTGGCATCCAAGTCAAAATCAGCACCATCAGTGGCGCGGGCATCCCAGCCTAGCCCTACGATAATTTTGTTAAGCCCAGGGGCTTCTTTGCTTAAGTTGACGTTGCCGCCTTTAATCAGTGATATTGCCATGTTGGTTTCCTAAATATAGTTATTATTGATGTTAAAAAACACGGTTAAATATTGATGCCATATTGGCGTGCCAATGCCGCCAAACCACCGGCATAGCCTTGACCTACGGCACGGAATTTCCATTCGCCGCTGTGGCGGTAGATTTCGCCAAAGATCATCGCCGTTTCTATGGAGGCATCCTCGCTCAAATCGTAGCGGGCCACCTCATTATTGGTATCTTTATTGACAATCCGTACATAAGCATTGGACACTTGCCCGAAGTTTTGTCGGCGCGCATCGGCATCATGGATGGTCACGGTAAAAGCAATTTTTTGGATGTCCGTCGGCACCTTGTCCAGCAAAACAATTAAAGCCTCATCATCGCCGTCGCCCGCGCCAGTGCGGTTGTCGCCGGTATGTTCCACTGATCCGCAAGTGGAACGCATTTGGTTATAAAAGATAAAGTCGCTGTCTGAACGCACTTTGCCATCGTCCTTGACCATAAAAGCGCTGGCATCCAAATCAAAATCTGCACCATCAGTGGGTCTTGCATCCCAGCCCAGACCTACAATAATATTTTTTAAGTTCGGGTCAGTTTTAGACAGGCTGATATTACCGCCTTTATTCAATGATATAGCCATGTTAATCTCCATTGTCAGGGTCAAATGCCTAGGGCAAGCCTATTGCGCCTGCTGCACTAAAAACAAACAATTCGTCAGGGGCAAGTTGGCCGTTTTGGCCAGAATGTTTATGCAGTTGTTGCCCTATTATGATAACCGCTAAAACCCCTGTTTGCCTAGCAAATGGCGGGGAAGCACAGCAATCAGCCAAGCATTCATTCCTCCTTGATGGCAGCCAGTCCGTCGGCAAATTGCTGCAACTTGCTTTGTAGGGTTCGGGTGTTTTCCGGCCCCATGCGCAGCAGTTGTTTATGTAAGGCGGACTCCGATTCAAGTTTGGCATCGGCAAACCGGTAATAGCCCAGTCTTTTGTCAATATAAAGGCGTTTTTCGATAACCGGGGCGGTTAAAACGGCCTTGGCCGACTTGATTAGCATGGCTTCGAGAGTTAGATTGCCCGGCGGGTTAAATTCACCAAACGCTTGCAGCAACAGCGGGCGGATTTTTTGGTACAACGCCAGGCTAGCTGGCACGTCCAGTACATTGATTGCCGCCACCCAAGACGCGTAACGTTGATAGTTAGCAGGCGCAATAAACAGCCCTTGCCGGTCATGCTCAACGGCAAACGGTGCTTTAGGTTTTAAAAAACGGACATGCTTGCCGATCCGTTCGCCTTTAGAAAAATCAACAGCAATGGTCAGATAATTTCTTATCAATTGGTTCTGGCCCAAGTGGCTTGAGTCTAGCCAGGGTGCGAGCCCTGGCGACAAGCCCAATAACGATTGGCGCACCCAAACATCGCTTTTGTCAAGCACGGGCAGCACCACCATTTCCTCGGGCGAGGTTAGCCGCTCAAGTGATTCGCCATTAGCAGCTAATGGCTCTGTTATGGCATTATCGGCGGCATCGGGGTTAGCTGCTACAGGGTCGGCATTATGCTGGAGGAAGGGCAGCCATTGGTAAGCTTCGGATGCCAGCTCATATTTTTCCGAAAACTTGGCCAAATAAAAGCCGCCACAAGCAGACAGCCCCATCAGCAGCAAGACAATGACCGTGCCGGGTTGCCGGTTTTTTCTTTCCTTGCGGGCAGATGGATGGGCTGGGCGTTTGGCTTTGGCGGGGTCATAACGGCTCATAAGTAGTTGGTCTCCTGTAGGGTGAAGCGGTGAATGCTGTTTTAATGATAACTAAAAAACACTGGGCAAAACCGTGCGTTCCCTGAGCGGGGCCAAAGGGAGCAGCAACCAGGCAATAAGATGATTTGGCAGCCCATTGAAGGTTGCCATGTGTCACTTGGCTTTGTCTGCGGGTTGCTTAACATCGCTAATTATATGCCTTTTACCGCACCTTTGCCCACACGTGCAGGCGCAGGTGTGCCGATAAGCGCTATAATAAGCCGTTTATATGGGCTGGTTCAGCGAAATGGCACAGTTTTTTGCAATTCATCCGGAAAATCCACAATTAAGGCTAATTCATCGGGCTGTGGAGATTATCAATAAAGGCGGTATTATTGCTTATCCGACCGACTCCTCCTATGCTTTGGCCTGTCATGTAGGCGACAAACAAGCCATGGACAAAATCCGCCGCATCCGCCAGTTGGATGACAAGCATGATTTTACCTTGGTATGCAAAGACCTGACACAAGTGTCCAACTTCACCAAAATTGGCAATGATGCATTTAGGCTGATTAAAAACCTGACCCCAGGGCCATTTACCTTTATTTTGGATGCCACACGGGAAGTGCCTAAGCGCTTGCAGCATCCTAAGAAAAAAACCATTGGCATCCGCATACCAAACCATCCGGTTGCGCAATTGCTGGTGCAGGAGCTTGATGAAGCAGTGTTCAGCACCACCTTGGTTTTGCCCGGCGAGTCCGACGCGCTGAGCGATCCTTATGACATCCGCCAAAGGCTGGAGCATGAATTGGATTTGGTGATTGACGCCGGTATTATTGAATTTGAACCGACCACAATGATTGCCTTTACCGCCAATGGCCCGGAAATTGTCCGCCAAGGCAAAGGCATTGCCCCTATGCTCGATGACTAAAGAAAGATGATGAGGAAAGACTAAATGATGGATCACCTATCGTTGGTACAACGTATTGTAGTGTGGATTTTGCCGGTGGTCTTTGCCATTACCGCGCATGAAGCGGCTCATGGCTGGGCAGCCAGAAAACGTGGTGACAGCACCGCTTTCTTGCTGGGCCGACTTACCTTAAACCCGCTTAAACATATTGATTGGCTAGGCACAGTAATATTACCCTGCCTGTTGCTGGTCACCGGCACCGGTTTTATATTCGGTTGGGCCAAACCCGTGCCCGTGGATACCCGCAATTTTAAGCGTCCTTTGCAGGATATGGCCTTCGTGGCGCTGGCAGGGCCTTTGTCGAATCTGTTTATGGCATTGGCGTGGGCTTTGTTGGCCAGGGTGGGTGTGATGATAGGCATAGAAGCGGTGTCTTTGCCATTGATCTATTCCGGTGTGGCGGGCATTTCCATTAATTTGGTCTTGTTTCTGATTAATTTGCTGCCCATCCCTCCCTTGGATGGTAGCCGGGTTTTGACCGGGCTATTGCCTGCCAGAATGGCTTGGCAATTTGCCAAAATAGAACCTTATGGCTTTTATATTCTATTGGCGTTGTTGTATTTTAATGTGTTGAATGTGGTGCTGGCTTATCCGATGTACTTGGCCCAAAAAATGCTGATGACCGTTGCCGGATTGTAGCAGCCCAAGGCAGCTTGTCGCTCCATGCCCATGCTAAAGGAACAACAGCAAGCCGTCGCCATGGTTAATGGTGCGCCTTACAACCAACTGCCTGAAGACCTGTATATCCCCCCCGATGCTTTGGAAGTTTTTTTGGAACTCTTTGAAGGGCCATTGGATTTGCTGCTGTATCTGATAAAAAAGCAGAATTTGGATATCGTCAATATTCCCATAGCGCAGATAACCCGCCAATATATTGATTATATCCAGCTGATGGTGCATCTGAATATTGAGTTGGCGGCAGAATATTTGGTGATGGCCGCTGTGTTGGCAGAAATCAAATCGCGCATGTTGTTGCCTAGGCAAAGCGAGGCTGAAGTTGAAGAAGAGGACCCACGGGCCACACTGATACGCAGGTTACAAGAATATGAGCTGATCAAGAATGCTGCCGAACAGCTGGAAGCAATGCCGCGTTGGGAACGCGATATCTTTGCTGCCGAGGCAGACCCGCCCGACCTCAAGCTTATCCGGCAGCACCCTGAACTTGAACTTAAAGATTTATTATCAGCTTTTGCCGATGTGTTAAAGCGCATTGACCAGCTTAGCCATCACCATATCAGTAAAGAACCCCTAACAATCCGTGAACGAATGGCAACCATTTTGGCAAACCTTAAAGGCGAAGATAGCCTCCTTTTCTCGCAATGTTTTATCCGAAAAGAAGGACGGGGAGGAGTTGTTATCACGTTTCTGGCCATCCTCGAACTTAGTAAAGAGCGGCTCATCGAAATTATCCAACACGAACCCTTTGCCGAAATCCGTATCCGCGCAACCCACGCCAGCTCCGCCTCCCTTATCTGATAAGCCTAGGCCTAATGCCAATAAGGCCAGCAAAACTGTATCCGCCAAGCTAACACCGGACGGTGCCAATGTTTGCCAGTCCCCACCCATTAAACCCCACCTTTATGCAAAATTGCGGGTGCGGCGGCACTGGCCGGCACAACGCCCCGTAACTGTCACCACTCTTGCACAGGCTGACCAGCACATGGACACCAAACGTATTGTCGAAGCCCTTTTGTTTGTCGCTAAACAGCCGATGACCGACAAGCACATACAGCAGGCCTTCCCAGAAGGGGAGCAGCCCGATTTGGCTATCATACAGGCTTCTATTGCCAGCATCTCAGATGATTATTTGCAGCGCCCTATTGAGCTTAAAAAAGTGGCAGGTGGCTACCGCTTTCAAGTCCGGCAAGATTTATCGCCTTGGGTGGTGCGGCTATTTGCGGAAAAGCCCGCCAAATATTCCCGTGCGTTACTGGAAACTTTGGCTATCATTGCTTACCGCCAACCGGTCACACGCGGTGATATTGAAGATATCCGTGGCGTCAGCGTCAGTTCCGGCATCATCCAAACCTTGCTGGAGCGGGAATGGATAAGAATCATAGCTTACAAAGAAGTGCCAGGGCGGCCCGGCTTGTATGGCACAACAAAACAATTTTTGGACTATTTTAATTTAAGCGCATTAGATGAACTGCCAACTTTGCAAGCACTTGCAGATTTTGATGGTATGTCTATGCCTGTAACCACACCGACTAAGGCAAACCGTGAACAACAAGAAACCGAACCGTTACCCACCTAAAAACCAAACCGGGCCTTCGCCGGCCAGAAGGCCACCAAAACCGGCCAGTAAAACTGTCGCCGCCAAACCTGAGCAAGAAGCGCAAGCACCCCTAAAAGCCAGTGAGGGGGCAAGTACCGGTGAGCGCATCCAAAAAATTTTGGCACGAGGTGGGGTGGGGTCGCGGCGCGAAATTGAACGCTGGATAGAGGAAGGCAAGCTGAAATTAAATGGCCAAACCGTTAAGTTGGGTGATCGCTTACAGGCGGGCGATACCTTGCAGCTTAACGAGCGTAGGATGGATTGGGAAAAATACGCCGAACAAGCCACCCGAGTGCTTATCTACCACAAACCTACCGGCGAAGTGGTCACCCGACGTGACCTGCAAGGGCGGCCGTTGGTGTTTTCAAAACTACCGGAATTGGCCACCGCCCGCTGGATTGCTGTCGGGCGTTTGGATATCAACACCTCTGGGCTGTTACTGGTGACCAACAACGGTGAGCTTGCCAACTGCCTGATGCACCCGTCCACCCAAGTGGAGCGGGAATACTCTGTGCGTATTTTAGGCACAGTGACGGATACTATGCTGGAAACACTCAAGCAAGGCGTGGAACTGGACGATGGCTTGGCAAAATTTGATCATATTTTTTATACCGGCGGCGAGGGGGCCAACCGCTGGTACAACGTGATTGTCAGCGAAGGCCGCAACCGCTTGGTCAGGCGTCTATGGGAATCGCAACAAGTGGTGGTCAGCCGCCTAATGCGGGTGCGTTATGGGCCGGTTGTGTTGCCCGAACGGGTAAGGACAGGGGCGGTTTATGAGCTAGACCATAAAGAGTTGGCGCTATTGTTTGAATTTGCCGGTCTGGACAAGAAAAAAGCCTTAGCTTCCCCGCCAACCAACCCGATGGAAAACAAAAGAATACGCATAAGAAAATCTTGACAGCGCGGTTATTGCAGCACCCCGGTTCGTCATCTTACTGGAAAAATATTAAAAATATATTTATTATTAAGTAAGTAGCGTTATTAATGCGGGGCTTAATGCGGATAAAATTTTCATGATATTGATTTGATAAGGCCTTTTCATTAGAAATTAACAATAAGGCGGCATCCTTAAGCCATTGCGGAATGCAGTTCCGTGATCGCAATGCTATTATTTTTAACCCAAAAAGGCCAAGCAATGAAAAGCAAACACCCCTTTATTTATTCCGCATTAGTGCTGGGCATAGCCGCTGGCGTCAGCACGCCGCTATCTGCAGCAACCCCTGCCACACCTATCGAACACGTTATCGTAGTGATTGGTGAAAACGTAACCTTTGACACTTTGTACGGAGCTTATAAACCGGCTAAAGGCAAAGTCAGCAACCTGCTATCAAACAAAATCATCAACGCTGATGGCACGCCTGGCAGCAATTTTGTCATGGCACAGCAGTTTCAGGGCAGTAATCCTTTAGTCCAAAATACCTTTAATCTTTACACCACCAAACCTAAAATAGGTGCCCCTTACGCCAATTTGCCACAGCCATTGCAAACAGGCATTTTGGACCCAGCCACTTTGACATTTGCTGGCGGTATCCCTGACAGCCGTTTTCCTGCCAATTTGCCTAGCGGCCCCTACCAAATCACCAAATATGTGCCTTACGGCTCAGCAAACTCTGCAACCGGCGATCCGGTTCACCGCTTTTTCCAAATGTGGCAACAAACCGGTGGCAACAACAGTAACCTAGGTTTGTTCACTTGGGTGGCAACTACCGCTGGCACTGGCGGCGATAACGGCGCAACTGGCCCCACGCCAGGCAATGCCCAACAAGGCGGCGAGCTGATGGGCTTCTTCAATATGTCCCAAGGTGATGCGCCGGTGTTTAAAAGCCTAGCGGACAAGTATGCGTTAAGCGATAACTACCACCAAGCCATTTTAGGCGGCACTGGCGCCAATTTTTTTGCCATCGCGACCGCCGGTGATGTTGCCGTCTATAACAACTCTGGGGTGTTGGCGACACCACCTGCCAATCAAATTGAAAACCCTAACCCTATAGCAGGAACAGATAATTTCTATACCCAAGACGGTTATGATGGCGGCTCTTATGTCAATTGCTCAGATGCCAAGCAACCGGGCGTAAAAACCATTTTAAACAGGCTTAAAGCTTTGAACAGCACCAGCAATTGCGCTTCTGGTGCTTATTATTTGGTCAACAATTACGACACGCCTTACAATGTTGATGGTACAGCCAAGACTTTGGGTGCGACCAAATATGTCTACCCGCCACAAACAGTGCCCACTATTGGCGAAGCGTTATCGGCCAATTCTGTCAGCTGGAAATGGTACACCTCAGGTCGCGACAGGAATGACGTGCTGAACGATCCTTTGTACCCTGAAATTTATTATTCCGTAAACCTACAAGTGCCTGCCGCTATTCCTGAGCCAAACCGCACAGCAATCGTTAATGCCAACACTTATTCTTTAACACAAAGTGCTGTTTATAACAACTTGGGCGACCCACTCAACGGCTCCAGCAATGTGGTCAACAATCCTGCCTTGCGTGCCAATCTGCAAGGTTATGATAGCTTCAATAATGATATCAGTAACGGGACTTTGCCTGCAGTTTCTTTTGTTGTGCCTAAAAACCTGTCCAGTGGCCACCCTGGCTACTCGGCCCCTGCACTGTACGAACAATTCATCAATCAATTGGTGACTTCGGTACAAGCCAAGCCTGATTTATGGGCAAAAACGGCGATTATTATCACCACTGATGAGGGCGGCGGTTCTTTTGACACTGGTTATATCCAAAACTTGGACTTTTTCGGCGATGGCCCACGCATCCCGCTGTTGGTGGTTTCACCTTATGCCAAAAAGGGCTATGTCGACCATGTCTATCATGACCACGCTTCTATTGCCAAGTTTATTGAATACAATTGGGGTTTAAAACCATTATCATCACGTAGCCGTGACAATTTGCCAAACCCAGTGATGAGCGGTTATCATCCTACCAATAAACCAGCTATTGGTGATTTGACCACGCTGTTCAATTTTAAATAACCCCACCGTCTGCAATGGACAGCTGTAGGGGGGGGGCTATCACCCCGCCCTACAGCACTAGCACTTATAGGGGCTGGCTTTTGCAAATTTATTGCGGGCAGCCCCTTTTCATTGCCATTTAATGGCGCTGGGATGGCGCAACAACATCACTGAATGTCCTTTGCGCTGCTGTATCCAGCCGCGCACCTCCACCGTTTTGTTTGGATAATTACTAAGATCCCCAAATAAAGCTACGTTACGTTGCTCGATACGGGCAGAAAAACGATCAGAAAACACCAGATTCACGCCATATTGGTTAATTTGCACAGCGGTGATTTTGCCAATTACCCGTGTCCAGCCATAATGCTTGGTAGTAGCCAGCCTTTCAATTGCAATAGGCGCGTAATCAGACAATTGCCAGATGCCTAAGCGCTTGCTCTCGGCCTGCTGACCGGCTTCGGTCAGTTGTTCCGCATAGGCCAAATTAGGCGGGAAAATCTCCACAGAAGCCATGCCATTAGCCACTAATTGCAAATTAATATGTTCGTTTTGAGCATTGAACAAATGTGCCAACGTGCGTCCGTAATGGTCAGTGTTTTCCACACCGATTTCTAAACGGACGGGCTGGTTCAGCAATTTGTCGCTTAGCCAAGATTTGGCCCATACGCCACCCGCTTCGCCAGGTCGGTTGCCATGAGTAATTTCAGGTGTATTAATGCCCAGTAGGCGGATTTTGCGCCCATCTTCCAACAATACCGTATCCCCGTCATAAACTTTTTTGACGGTCAAGAAACTGTTGTCCGGTGTCGCTGTGGTTTGGCCTGTAACCGGCTGGGCGTAATTAGCCGCTGGCTGCGGGCCAATGCCTGAACAACTTGGCAATAGCAGGCACAGCAAAAGGCAAAGAAAAATTTTCATGTGACCTCTCATGCGGCTTAAAGGTAGAATTGAATGCCAGCACTGTCATGATACCAACTATCAGGCCTTATTTATGATAACAATTATCCAGCGCGTCACCTCCGCTTCTGTCACTGTCAATGGCGAGGTGGTGGGTGCTATTGGTGAGGGCATTATGGCCTTGGTTGCCGTGGAAAAGGCCGATACGCCAAAAGAGGCGGAACGCTTATTGCAGCGCATCCTCAATTATCGGATTTTCGCCGATAGCTCAGCGCGTATGAACCTAAGCTTACAGGATATAGGGGGGGGCTTATTGGTGGTCCCGCAATTCACTTTGGCTGCGGACACCCATAGCGGCAATCGCCCTAGTTTTACTCCGGCCGCAGCACCCGATTACGGCCGGCAATTGTTTGCTTACTTGCAGCAACTTGCCGTGCAACATCATCCACAAGTGGCTTTCGGCGAATTTGGCGCGAATATGCAAGTGACCTTGGTTAATAATGGGCCGGTGACCTTTATCTTGCGTTGCCCGGCGTAATGGCGATTAGGTATCAGCTGGTGTAAATAAGACCGACGACGTTGCTGATTAGCCAAAAACTTCGTTATAATCATAACCACACCGTAACAGGGTGGCGATTCCCGGCTTGTCCAGCAAGCGGGCCAAACAATAAACAAGGGCAGGCCCATCTATTGAAAATCCTCATTCTTGGCGCGGGGGTCACGGGCTCCTCAGTTGCCGAAGCATTGGCCAATGAAAACAATGATATTGTTGTCATCGATTTTAAACCGGAGCTTTTGGAGGCATTAAAAGAGCGTTTTGATATTGCCACAGTGGTCGGTAATGCCGCCCACCCCAATATATTGGAACAAGCCGGAGTTGTCACTGCGGATATTGTTATTGCTGTGACTGACAGCGACGAAACCAATATGTTGGCTTGCCTTATCATAAAGGCATTGTACAGCCGCCCCAAAACCATTGCCCGGGTAAGGGCGATAGAATACCTAAAAACCCCCAAGTTGTTTGGTGACAACGGTATCCCGGTTGATTTTGTCATCAGCCCTGAGCAAATTGTTATGGAATCCATCCGTAATTTAATTGAATTGCCTGGGGTAATGCATATTTCTAATTTTGCCGATGGTCTGGTGCGTTTATTTTCCGTCAAGGTAGTTGCCGATGGTGTCCTGACCGGCAAAAAAATCAAATCATTAAGGGATCGTTTGGCTAAGGGCAAAACCCGGGTGGCAGCCATCTTCAGGCAAGGCAAGCCGCTAGTAATCAATGGCGAAGCAGTCATCCAGACCGGTGATGAAGTGTTTTTTGTCGCACCCAGCCAAGAAGTACGCCGGGTTTTGAGTGAGCTGAACAAATTGGAGTCGCCGGTCAAGCGTATTATCATTGCGGGCGGTGGCCATGTCGGCAAACGCTTAGCCTTAGCCCTGCAAAATAGTTACCAAGTCAAAATCATCGAAAAAGACCCCCGCCGCGCCAAAAAAATATCGCACGAATTGGCCAAGACTATTGTTTTGCTGGGCGATTGCGCTGACGAGGCGCTACTCTTGGATGAGTCTATTGAAAGCACCGACTTGTTTTGTGCAATTACCGATAATGATGGGGTCAATATCATTTCCGCTTCATTGGCGAAAAGCTTGGGGGCGCGTAAAACCATTTGTTTGCTCAATCATATTTCGTACAGCAAATTATTGCCCGGTACGGGCATTGATGTGTCAGTATTACCGAATCAAGAAACCCTCGGTTGTATCCTCAAGCATTTACGCCGTGCCGATGTCGCCCAAGTCAGTTCCCTATGTGGCGGTAGTGCCGAAGCCATTGAGGCGATAGCCCACCATACCACCGACGGCCTATCGGTAGTGGGTTGCCAAGTTGACGAGATTGAATTCCCCCCAGGCATCGTCATGGGGGCGTTAATCCGTGCCAAAGAGGTGATACCTATCCACCATGACACGGTATTTGAAGAAGGCGACCATGTGGTGATGTTTGCCATTGAAAAACGCTTGGTTGCTCATATTGAAAAACTTTTCCGACCTATTTGATGGCCGACTATTGGCTGGTGAGCTGGTTTTTTAAAGCGCGCCGGAATTGGCAACACTTGGCTACCCGCACATTATTATTAACCTTCACTGATCTGTCGCCAGCATGAATATAGCCTTGACCATCATCCATATCTTTGGAATCGTCACCATGGGCTTTGGCTGCTTAATGGCAACGTGTTTTGCCACCTCAAAATTGGCGGGCGATGGTGCAACCGAAGCTTTTTACCAAAGTACGCTGATTACTTTTGTTACCGGCGTGTTCATGGTGTTATGCACCTTAAACACAGCCAAAACTTTATCGAGGCAAGCAGGCTTTTTATTGGTGGCCACTACTTGGTCAATAACCCCTATTTTTTGTGCCTTGCCTTTGTTGCTGCATTTTCCGCAACTGTCTTTTGCCGATGGTTATTTTGAAGCGGTTTCCGCGCTGACCACCAGCGGCGGCACAGTATTAAGCGGCCTGGACAGCTTACCGTTGTCTATCAATCTGTGGCGGCATGAACTCAGCTGGGTTGCCGGTATGGGGGTTATTGTCTTTGCCGTTGCCATCCTGCCCATTTTAGGGATAGGAGGAATGCAGCTTTATAAAGCAGGGATGCCGGGCTCCGTTAAGGAGTCGGAGCTACCGCCACGCATTGCCCAGACCGCCAAAGCGTTATGGATGGTCTATGCAGGCATGACCGCGGTGTGCATCATCGCCTTAAAATTGGCAGGGATGAGCTGGTTTGATGCGGTTTGCCATGCTTTTTCGGCAATGAGCCTGGGTGGTTTTTCCACCCATGACAGCAGCATTGGCTTTTTCAATTCAGTGCCGATTGAGGTGGTGCTGACAGTGTTCCAATTGCTTGCGGGCATTAATTTTGCCAGCCATTTTATTGCCCTGAGCAAACGGGATTGGCGCGGCTATAGTCAGGACAGTGAAGCCCGATCATTTTTATTGCTTGTGTTATGCAGCTGCCTGTTGTTAGCGGTGATGCTGCACCATGCCGGTATCTATCCCGACTTTTTGACCGCTTTGCGTTATGCATCATTCAATGTGGTCAGTATGGCCACCGATAGCGGATTTGTTAACCAAGATTTTAGTTATTGGCCGATTTTTGTGCCTATTTGGATGTTGTTGTTGAGTTGTCTGTCGGCCTCATCCGGTTCAACCGGGGGGGGCATCAGGATGATCCGCACCATTATCCTCATTAAGCAGGCGCGCATGGAGATGTTCAAATTCATCCACCCTTATGCGGTCAAGTCCATCAAAGTCGGTGACAGCACCATCCACAGCGAAGTGGTCGCTTCGGTGACAGGCTTTATCTTTCTGTATTTTATCAGTATTGTTTTTCTGGTCTTGGCATTGTTAGTTAGCGGGCTAGATTTTATGACGGCATTTTCCGCCATTATTGCCTGTTTCAATAATGCCGGCCCCGGTTTAAACCTAGTGGGGCCAGGTCATACCTATGCGGTGTTGACCGATTACCAAACCAATGTTTGCTCGTTTGCCATGCTGTTGGGAAGGGTACAGATTTATTCCATCCTGATTTTGTTCATGCCGGATTTTTGGCGTAAGTGAAGCACCGATAGTCCTGGGTATTGGTGTGGTCGATATCGTTGATCGCCAGACACAGCTGGTAATCATGCTGTTCGACCTTGCTACAATATTCGCTGCCCGGATCCCAGGATGCGCAGCACGGGTAACGCGTTGGCTTCATAGAACGGCAACACTTTGTCATTGAGGATGCCGGCGGCTGTAATCGGTGTTTTAGCCGTATACAGTTTGCAGTGCGCCACTTTGCTGTAAGTGTCCACTTAAGTCTGCTGGTAAATGCGCCCCACACCTTTCAGGTTGCCCACGTAGAAGGTGTCTTGCGACTCCAGGCAACCGGGGTTGATGTGTCAACACTTTTCCGGACACATGATTAAGCAGCTATTTGCTGCAATTCGTAGTCAACTGGCGACACATAGCCATTTGCTGAATGCATTCGTTCCCTGTTGTAAAAGACCTCAATATATTCAAATACAGCCTGCTTAGCCGCCGATCTGGTTTGATAGGCCTCATGATGTATTAGCTCGGTTTTTAGGGTATGGAAGAAGCTTTCTGACACAGCATTGTCCCAGCAATTGCCTTTACGACTCATACTCTGGCGTATACCAAACTCCTTTAACAATTCCCGGTGACTATCCGAAGCATATTGGCTGCCTCGATCTGAATGCCACAATAAGCCATTGGCAGGCTTTCGCTTCCACAACGCCATTAATAAGGCATCGTTCACCAGCTTGGCCCTCATATGTTCGGCCATTGACCAGCCGACGACTAGCCGGGAATACAGATCAATGACGACAGCTAAATACAGCCAACCTTCTTGGGTATGGATATAGGTAATATCCCCGACATAAACCTGATCGGGCTGGCCCACATTAAACTCGCGATCCAGAAGATTCGGTGAAATGGGCTTATCATGCTTCGATTCAGTCGTCGCTTTGAACTTACGCTTTGTTTTACAAGCTAAATTGGCTTGATCCATTAAGCGGCTTATACGGCGGCGGCTAACATTACGCTTCTGATCAAATAATGCCTTCTTGATACGCCGAGTTCCGTAAGTGGCTCGGCTCTTTTTAAAGATGCTATGGATTGTAGCCGTCAGCTCTATATCTTCCTTTTCTATCGTTGTTTGGGGGCGATGCAGCCATGCATAATAGGCGCTACGGGAGACCTCCATAAACCGGCACATCGAATCGACAGTAAATTCCGTGGTATTAATTGTTGCATAAGTTCTCGCATGTTTTGATATAATAGAGCTTATGGATAGAGCTGAGAAACGAAGCCAAAAACGTAAAGAAGTGGTCGAAGCGGTGATCCTGAGAAAGGAACCCGTCACAGTGGTAGCCCGTGTTTTTAATGTCCCGGTCAGAACGGTGTTTGACTGGCTTGCCTGTCACCGTCAGGGTGGATGGGATGCCCTGATTGAAAAAAACCGGCAGGGCCGCCCCAAAAAAATTTCCGGTGACGACATGAAATGGCTCTATGATGCGGTCACTATGGGAAACCCCTTGAATTACAAGCTCCCTTTTTGCCTTTGGTCGCTGAACACCATCCGCACCCTGCTACAGCAGGAGCGCGGTGTCCTTTTGTCGAAAAGCTCCATTTGCCGGCTGATGGGGTGCTTGGGCTTAACGCCACAACGGCCGCTCCATAAGTCCTATAAACAAGACCCTGACAAAATCAAGACCTACCTCGACACGACTTATCCGGAAGCGGTCGCACAGGCAAAAAAATACCATGCCCGCATCTGTTTCCTTGATGAAGCGGCCTTTCGCAGTGACGCGCACCGGGGGACGACTTGGGGCAAGCGCGGGGAAACCCCGGTGGTCAAAGATAGTGGCGGGCGTTTTGGCTTCAAGTTGATTAGCGCAGTCTCTGCCCGCGGCGACATGCATTTTGATGTCATTGAAGAAAGCATGAATGCCGAGAAATTCATCAGTTTCCTGAAAAAATTGCGTCAAGACGCAGGCTGTCCGGTTTTCGCGATTGCCGATAATGCGCGTTACCACCACGGTAAAAAAGTGAAGGCGTTTCTGGAAACCCAAACAGGCGAAATCATGATGGCCTTTCTGCCCGCCTATTCGCCTGAGTTGAACCCGGACGAGCAGGTTTGGAACCATGCAAAATCTGATGTGGGCAAGCGGCCAATTAAAAGCAAGCCTGAAATGGAAGCCCTGGTCCTTTCCGCCATGCAGCCTGTCCAACAAAAAGTGGAGCTGGTAAAAAGTATTTCCGGTTGCCCGATACCTTATATGCGGAAAAGTACATATAGTGATTAGTGCGAAAACTTATGCAACAATTAATACACCATTAACAGTTAATTAAATCAATGCCTTGCAATGTTGGCCGTAGCCAAAAACAGCATCAAAAAGCCAAGGACAGGCTATCAATTGTCTAGCGTAGCTACGATTTAGCTACGGCAGAAAGCGGCCAATCAATCTTAATTTCTGAACGACAGGTTTAACACCTTAATATGACATTCATTGTAGCTTCGGTTAGCAAAGCGAAACCGAGAGCAAAATGCTTAGCTATTTCTAAGGTAAAAACTTGTTAATAGTTGTCTCGACGATCTCTTCAATTTCATAAGAAGAGTCGGCAAGTTGCTGAATTCCAAATTGAGAATGCAGTTCTTGTGTAATTCTCATTACAAGTTCTGCTTTTGAAACAGCTCCTTTGTCAACTAAATCTTTATCCAGAAATTTGATCGTCATTTTCTCTATTATGCTCTGAAGTATTTTTAGTCTTGACACACCTTGAACAGACTCATTCCCCATGCTTAATCGGCGTATACTACGGCCGGACGTTTCATGGAAGGGAATCATTCGGCGAAATTCTCGGCGAAATTCCTGGAGTTCCTCGATAATATAGTCTTCTTTTGAGATATCGGCTGTTTCCAGCTTAGCAACCGTAAATTTCCCAAAATGTTTCAAAAATGTTGTGTAATTTTCATCGCTTTCCGCAAGTTTAACAGTGGCTTTAACTTTTTCACCTAAATTTCTCTTAAATTCGACTATTTTCGCGAAGCGAAGGTCTCTTGGATATTCTAGATGTTCAATCGGTGACGTATCAAATGAATATGATGTTTTGTCGTCCTTTACGATAATAGTCGGTTTGTCAAACGCAAGCCTCATTCCGAGTTCAAACATGACATTCGGATTTTTGGCACTAACATCGCAAACTACAATCGGATTTTCATAAAGATTTTGAATAATTCTCTTTTGGATTATACCAACGTCATCAGCATCACTAACAAGACTTGCGGTGAAACCGACATCCTCAACGGCATCTGTTATTATGGTCTTTACGTCACTCCAGTGCTGCTCTGAACAAGGATCACATGCCGAAATGGGCATAACTATGCCACATTTTTGTTTAGGCTTCATTGGAGAGGACTCTATCAACGTTTCATTTGTTTGCTCATAATGTAACTGTTCAGCCCCCCAAAAAAGTGCTATGGTTTTGAGATGAAACTGACCCGCCTGCCCCCCATTTTTCCAAAAACATCCCAACCAATTGAAATAAATATAAAAATAAAACAACAACCAAACCCAAACTTCCCATAAATTCTACCGGAAACACCCCGTTTCCATGCCCAATTACACCAAAATTACACAGACCCAACAACAATATTTTCCAAACCTTGCAAAGACGTAGTCAAAGGCACTTCAGGGCAAGGCAGCCCCGCCTGATTAGCCATACTAAACACAAACTGCCGCCAAAACGGCCACACATTATGCACCGCATTAAAACGCGCAAACTCATCCAGCGCAGCTTGCCCAAGCGCCCCGGTCAACTCATAATCCAACTGAAAAACCGCTTCGATCTGGAACAGCGGACTAGGCTCGGCCCCCCTCAGCAACAGCTTGGTTTATCACCCTAACCCCTAAATCAACCAGCACACGGAACACAGCAACCGCCCCATCAGCAGCAACGCCCCTCACCAACCCAGCCTTCTTCACGCCCAACTTAGTTTGCTGGCCAAGCCCGCCCGCTTCCGGCAAATCGGCAAAACGCCTTAAATTGCCCTCAAACAAACAAATACTGCCCAGCCGTAAATGCTTTGCAGCCTCAACCAGTAGCGACTTATCCATAACTTATATCGTCACAACCCTCAAAAACACAGCCCCCCCACATCACCCACGCCGGCCGGAATCGTTGACCTACCAGCTTTTGGCTCAAACGCAACAACCTTACCGTAACCAGCCGCCAACACAGGCTTTTGCACACCCGCACGAACCCTAAGCCAATCAACCACATCAACTGGCTGATCCGCCAAAGCCAAACGCATCAACTTATCCATCGCCTCGCTTTGCACCACCTCACCGCGCTCATACTTAGAAAAAGCATTGGCACCGCCACCAAAAAACTGCGCCGCTTGCTGCTGCGTCAAGCCCAACTGCCTACGCAAGGCAACAATTTCCGCACCGGTCAAAAAACCATCCGCCTTCCGCCAAGCATCGCGTGTCCGGCAATCATTACGTTTAATCTGCTCCGGCAAAATCGCCTCCGCCCCGCACACAGAACAAACTGAATACTCCACATCCACACACAAAGCATGGCCTTTATAGTCAAACTGTTCCGTTTCGTTAAATGATTGCAACGCTTCAGCCCCGCAAGCCGCACAAATTAAATGGTTCATAGTAATCGCTCATGCCAAATGGAAAGAACCCAAGCCCACAAACACCTCACCGTTAGCAAGCAAACGTAATTTCATATAAAATTGGCATTGTTAATTTAGTATAGCATCCATTATACTGGCTCAATTTATACAGGAAAAAGCCCCTATGAATTGTCCAAAATG
>Ga0207960_1000139_pt1 | contig 18714 bp, 14 predicted proteins | sample CryBogCBH29May08_FD_184613 | JGI IMG/M metagenome (GOLD analysis project Ga0207960, IMG submission 184613) | Freshwater microbial communities from Crystal Bog, Wisconsin, USA - CBH29May08 (SPAdes) | ecosystem: Environmental > Aquatic > Freshwater > Lake | place: Crystal Bog, Wisconsin, USA... | reverse complement strand
CACGGTAGACGTTGAATAAATCGGGTAAAGTTGGTCTATTTACCTAGCCGATAAGAAGCGTTTTTTAAAAATACTACGCCTTAGTAGATGGGATGAATGAAATTGCAATTTAATCAGCGCTTCCCTAGTCACCGGCTCACCCAGGTAAGTGAACACATGGCTCGAATGTATCCCACACTGACCCTGTATCGCCGCCATCGCGTCATCGTTCAAGGGGACATGAATGGCTTTTTCCGCCTTGGCCTGATCGGCGTGTATCCATGCACAACGGCGTTGCAGGTCAATTTGCGACCATTGCAACCCGGTGACATTTGACTCGCGCAACCCCGTCGCCAAGGTGAACCGCGCCATTGCCTCGAGGTGGGGCGGCAACTCCCTCAGCAGCCGCCATAACAGGAAAGCCCGGGACAATGCCAAAAGCCTGTCCAGCTAAATCGCCGCGCTGTTCCAACGCCATGCAAGGCTGCTGGTCATCCGGGTGGATTTTGGCTACCGCAAGCAAGACCGCAGTTTCATTTCCATCAACGAACTCAAGGCGGAACTGCAACAGGCACAACTTGACCGGGCCGCCCGGTATTTGGTCAAGCAGGACTACTACGCGGCGGTCATCGTGCAGGGCGAAGGCAGGGTGTTCGGTAAGGGGCAGGCGGAGGAAAAGCACAGCAGCCGGGGCAGGCCGAGGCGCAGGGTGGCGGAAAGGATTGCGGCTATTAATGGGGTTGGGAGGGCATGATTAGGTGTCAAGCCACTCCCTTATAGCGTCATTTATGCGTGTTAGTCAATCGCCATCACCAGTATTTTCATTTTATATTCAATGTGTTACTGTAGCGAAAAGCCTATAATTTGCTCCGGCAACAGATCAATTGCATAATGAAGCTGGGTGTTTTTTCCATGGGATTGCACTAAAAAAAGCTTGGCAACATTTTCCCCCAAGGCTTTTTCAAAGGCTTTTCTTACTCCTGTGCGACGATCTGATAGCCATTGCGAATCCATGCCATTTTTTAACGCTTTTGCCGTCTTGTCATCATCATCCATAGCCTCACCAAAAACCTGCTGATAGACATTGAGAAAGCTTTCTTTATACTCTTTATTGGCGTCAAGAAGCCGTTTAACCGTACCACCAGAAAAAACAGTTTGCTGGATCATCCATAAATAAAATGCGAAATTAACGCCTTTTAATGGCACGGCAATGCCATTGGCACATAAGCTACGGTTTATGATCTCCAATAGCGGATCAGACTCAGCCGTACGTGCAAAGCGGATGCTGTCGTTAAAACCGGCCGTCCCCTCCAATAAAAAATGGGGAATGCCCGAACGCAACCGCACAAATGGGATATCGGCAAGCATAATGTGTGCAGCATTCGTATCTAACGGATTTTTATCGCGGTCATAAATGACACGGCTGTACGGTGTAGGATAAAAGAAGTCATGTAAGCTTTCATACCGTTCAGTTACTAATACATGTGACAAGCGGTCTTGGCTGCGACCATACAAACTTAACGCATACCCTAAATAGTAGCCCATCGTTTTACGCCCCCCCGCAATAGAAACGTATAACGCACACTCATCATCACGGGTTAGCTCATTGACTTTTCTGGTAATAAAATCAGCCGCCGCCTCATTTTCTTCGGGTGTCTTAATGTCATCAAGCAACATGCCATCCTTATCACAAATCACATGAATATTTTCGATGCCAAACCGGATTCCTTCCAAATTGTAGTCACGACACAGTTGATAAAACATACCGGTATCTGGATGCAGCAGTTCCAACGCCGCTTTTTGCTTGCCGCTGTTGGTGCTGATCAAATGAATTTCGGTGGGCGGTTCTTGCTGTTTGATGGCCAGTGCATAGAGGGTTTCCGTAACAATTTGTGGTGACATGCCACTTACGGCCAATAATATTCTTTTGTTGTACTGGTTAGGTTGTTTCATGAGCTTTCCTGGCAAAGGTATAGGTAATTGTTGATATTTTTTAACGTTCTGGTTTGGCAATTTTGTTGCCCTCCAATCTGTAAGATAAATCAGCTTTTTTTAAGGGCATCGGCACAGGGTAAAAAGGGATTGTCAGGCAACGTAAACCCCGCCGCATTTAGGTGGCCACCGCCGCCAAAATCTTGTGCAATAAGCCCCACATTAAACGCTCCTACAGACCGCAAGGCAAACACCCAGTGCTGATTTTTGCCGTCGTACTGATAAACCATGCCGAAAACTCCTGATTGTTGAGCTAAGACATGCCCTAGTTCGCTGGCAAAAAAAGACGGCGCATTGACTGCAAAGCCTTTTTCACCAGCCAAAACAACCTGATGGCTGCTTTTGCTCAGGCGATTGACCATTCTGGAAAATTGGGCAACCTGAAGCCCGCCTATAAACAAGAGTTCTGTTAGTGACAACTCACCAAAGGTTGAAAAGTTAAGGGGCATTTGTTCATAAAGTGCGCCGGTGATGGCTTTTGTGCCTTCAAGATTAAACCGCCAAAGGTCGCGGTCTTCGATATGCAACAAAATGTCGGGAATGTCAGTTTCTGGAAAAAAATGTTGCCACGCAAGCACACAACCACTGTGAGCCGTGTCGAAATGCAACGTCAAATTTTCTGGGGCTGATTTTACGGCAAAAAAATTGTTGAATTGTTCAATGGCTGTCAAATGATGGTCGATAAGAGTGATTTGTCGGGTAGTTTCTAACGCTTTTAAAATCACTTCCGGCGGATAACAAAAATCCAAAATGTAAATATCACAGCCTAGTGAATGTTTGGGAAACGGCGCATTAAAACGTGCTGCGACATAGCGAGCTCGGTTGCCAAATGCTTGATAAGCACACCATGCGGCAGCAAAGCCATCTAAACAATCGGCATGGTAAATGACGAGAATGTTTGTTTTGGTGTTCATAGGCTGATGATTACAAGCATGGTTATAATTTTTAAGCGTGAAATGTTCGCTAGTCACGCCGCTTCCGTTAAATTTTTTGATCTGTATTGCTGAATAATAAAGCTGTAAAACGGTCTTGTCTGTCTTGACAAATTTGTCAATGGCAATAAAAAGCTACCACTTAATTATTAATCCCTTCGAAACAGGGAAGTTATTCAAAGATTACCCGGATTGTGATGTGTGGTACCCGTTCCGTCTTAATCCCTTCGAAACAGGGAAGTTATTCAAAGATTAACAGGACAAGCGGATGCAAACACAGACATGTCTTAATCCCTTCGAAACAGGGAAGTTATTCAAAGCCTATGCAAAATATAACGCAGGTAATATATATGGGTCTTAATCCCTTCGAAACAGGGAAGTTATTCAAAGTCGTCCACGTTTGATGGTCTATCTGGGATAGTCTGTCTTAATCCCTTCGAAACAGGGAAGTTATTCAAAGGGCACAGGTACCCAACAGCGGCAGCTTATATGGGTCTTAATCCCTTCGAAACAGGGAAGTTATTCAAAGCCAACGACCCCAAAGCACCGGCCCCAGCAGTCGGGTCTTAATCCCTTCGAAACAGGGAAGTTATTCAAAGCTAAAGGCGTGGAAAAGTGGGGCTATCTGCCAAGGTCTTAATCCCTTCGAAACAGGGAAGTTATTCAAAGTGAGCTTCCCGTTTTCGTCGCTGACATCTATGTGTCTTAATCCCTTCGAAACAGGGAAGTTATTCAAAGAAAACCCTTGCCAACGATTTCAGTTACGCCCTAAAGTCTTAATCCCTTCGAAACAGGGAAGTTATTCAAAGCGGCACTGCGCACACCTCCGTCGGTGCTGGGTAAACGTCTTAATCCCTTCGAAACAGGGAAGTTATTCAAAGAGAGACGTTCGGTGAAGAAGACCACCCGGAATGGTCTTAATCCCTTCGAAACAGGGAAGTTATTCAAAGTTCAAGCCCAACCAAATAGGCAAGCTGGTTAAGGTCTTAATCCCTTCGAAACAGGGAAGTTATTCAAAGCAACCAATACCGCACTAAGCGGCGTGTCTGGTTCAGTCTTAATCCCTTCGAAACAGGGAAGTTATTCAAAGGGCAAGACCCTTGCCAACGATTTTTCTTACGCGTCTTAATCCCTTCGAAACAGGGAAGTTATTCAAAGCTAAAGGCGTGGAAAAGTGGGGCTATCTGCCAAGGTCTTAATCCCTTCGAAACAGGGAAGTTATTCAAAGCAATACGCTTAATTATGACCGGGTAAACAATTCGGTCTTAATCCCTTCGAAACAGGGAAGTTATTCAAAGATGATTGCGTTTGGCATGGGTTACGCGTCGATGAGTCTTAATCCCTTCGAAACAGGGAAGTTATTCAAAGCCCATGCCCTTGCCAAACCTAATACCGTTCACGTCTTAATCCCTTCGAAACAGGGAAGTTATTCAAAGCCAAAGCTCCCTCCCGATAACGGGAATCTACCGGTCTTAATCCCTTCGAAACAGGGAAGTTATTCAAAGCATAACTTAGGAGACAACCAATGGGCTATTACGGTCTTAATCCCTTCGAAACAGGGAAGTTATTCAAAGAAATGAACAGCGCGTCTTTGCAGCCCCTATCAGTCTTAATCCCTTCGAAACAGGGAAGTTATTCAAAGGAAGAAGTATTGACAAATAAGGAAAAATATAAGTGTCTTAATCCCTTCGAAACAGGGAAGTTATTCAAAGCAAAATGGAGCGAGGCCGTAAACTGCACAGTTGAGTCTTAATCCCTTCGAAACAGGGAAGTTATTCAAAGCGGATATGCCGGGCATGAAGGGGCTAAAGCTTTGTCTTAATCCCTTCGAAACAGGGAAGTTATTCAAAGCCTTCAACTCCCAAACCAAGACAGCACTAAGCGTCTTAATCCCTTCGAAACAGGGAAGTTATTCAAAGAATTTCCGACGGTTGAGGATAGGGCGGCCACCCGTCTTAATCCCTTCGAAACAGGGAAGTTATTCAAAGTTACAGAACAAGCACCGATAAAAAACGGCAAGTCTTAATCCCTTCGAAACAGGGAAGTTATTCAAAGAGGTACGGGTTTGCAGACAATCAATATTTATCAGGTCTTAATCCCTTCGAAACAGGGAAGTTATTCAAAGCTTGGCATTGATGTCATTTGCTGCTCGATAGAGTTTGTCTTAATCCCTTCGAAACAGGGAAGTTATTCAAAGGCAAATACGAGCATGAGCTACGCAAAGTTGCTGAGTCTTAATCCCTTCGAAACAGGGAAGTTATTCAAAGACAACAACGCAATGAACAACAACGCAATGAACAAGTCTTAATCCCTTCGAAACAGGGAAGTTATTCAAAGCAACATCTCTGTTTGCTGCCGGCACGACCATTCAGTCTTAATCCCTTCGAAACAGGGAAGTTATTCAAAGAATCATGAGCGCAAAGGTGGCATGGGTGGCTGAGTCTTAATCCCTTCGAAACAGGGAAGTTATTCAAAGAAGGCAAGGAAGGCACAGCTAAAGGCCGCCAAGGCGTCTTAATCCCTTCGAAACAGGGAAGTTATTCAAAGTCAGAAAGTGGCGTGATGGTGGATGGAGGCCATTGTCTTAATCCCTTCGAAACAGGGAAGTTATTCAAAGTTTTGGGCGACCCGATAAACAAGCATGTGTATAGTCTTAATCCCTTCGAAACAGGGAAGTTATTCAAAGTCGATAAGTGCGGATTCATCAACATCGTCGCTGTCTTAATCCCTTCGAAACAGGGAAGTTATTCAAAGGGAAATGCGGGGGTTGGCTGGATTGGGTTTGGGTGTCTTAATCCCTTCGAAACAGGGAAGTTATTCAAAGATAATGGGCGGTGTCGCTATCAATGTACGGGTAAGTCTTAATCCCTTCGAAACAGGGAAGTTATTCAAAGATTTTAGCGACAGGACATTAGAAACCCATATTAAAGTCTTAATCCCTTCGAAACAGGGAAGTTATTCAAAGCAAACTTCAGTCACATATCCTGGGCCACGAAGTAGTCTTAATCCCTTCGAAACAGGGAAGTTATTCAAAGAACTTCAATGCCAGTGTTTTTTTGTACATTAAAGTCTTAATCCCTTCGAAACAGGGAAGTTATTCAAAGTTAGGGCCCGGCAGTGCTGTGCCGGGGCCGTTTGTCTTAATCCCTTCGAAACAGGGAAGTTATTCAAAGCGCCTCATCCGCATCCGGTGCAACCTTGTCCAAAGTCTTAATCCCTTCGAAACAGGGAAGTTATTCAAAGCGACAAGTCGCAGCAGAGCCGCTGTATCGCGGAAGTCTTAATCCCTTCGAAACAGGGAAGTTATTCAAAGCCGATGAAGGCACGGCGGACGGAATGGCCCTAGGTCTTAATCCCTTCGAAACAGGGAAGTTATTCAAAGTGAAATTCCGTTCCATGCTCTCCCTGCCCCTGACGTCTTAATCCCTTCGAAACAGGGAAGTTATTCAAAGGAAACGGGAACGGCTGCCAAGGTGGAACCGGTAAGTCTTAATCCCTTCGAAACAGGGAAGTTATTCAAAGACATGAGCGGTGACAGTTCGCCCGTGATGAACGGTCTTAATCCCTTCGAAACAGGGAAGTTATTCAAAGATAGCACTGTAAAACAACCAAGCTGCACATTCAGTCTTAATCCCTTCGAAACAGGGAAGTTATTCAAAGCATGACATGCGCTGCAACAATACGCGCCCTGTTGTCTTAATCCCTTCGAAACAGGGAAGTTATTCAAAGCGCAACAGGTGCTGGTTTTGTTGTTTCGGCATTGTCTTAATCCCTTCGAAACAGGGAAGTTATTCAAAGTCAAACGAATTATCAGTAACAATTTTCGCAAAAGTCTTAATCCCTTCGAAACAGGGAAGTTATTCAAAGATGGGCATTTATTTAACAAGCATTGGCGATGCAGAGTCTTAATCCCTTCGAAACAGGGAAGTTATTCAAAGAAGATGATGCTACTGAATATGAATCAGTTGAATAGTCTTAATCCCTTCGAAACAGGGAAGTTATTCAAAGTAAATCTGCTGAAAGAAGGACGCGCGGCATCGTAGTCTTAATCCCTTCGAAACAGGGAAGTTATTCAAAGAATGCTTACTAACGGATTATCAATGATAATTTTGTCTTAATCCCTTCGAAACAGGGAAGTTATTCAAAGCCTTCCAAACCCGCCACATCCTCAAGCCGGGCTAGTCTTAATCCCTTCGAAACAGGGAAGTTATTCAAAGCCTAAGTTGTAACCGCCATAGTTGCCGTCCTTGTGTCTTAATCCCTTCGAAACAGGGAAGTTATTCAAAGACGACAACATGGACACAAAACAAGGTAATGCCATTGTCTTAATCCCTTCGAAACAGGGAAGTTATTCAAAGAAATACAGTCACTCACCTAGGTGTTAGCTTTAAGGTCTTAATCCCTTCGAAACAGGGAAGTTATTCAAAGCAAAAGTATGATGTGGATGCCGAGAAAAACGGCGTCTTAATCCCTTCGAAACAGGGAAGTTATTCAAAGTTTGTCCAGGTGTTTTAGATATATCACCTTGTGCTGTCTTAATCCCTTCGAAACAGGGAAGTTATTCAAAGCGTTATAAATGCAAATGCTAAATTACCAGTAGTGTCTTAATCCCTTCGAAACAGGGAAGTTATTCAAAGAATTGAAGGGGAAAACCATGAGCAGTTCAGATGGTCTTAATCCCTTCGAAACAGGGAAGTTATTCAAAGCCAAACTGACCACCGAAGGCCTGAAAACGGTCAAGTCTTAATCCCTTCGAAACAGGGAAGTTATTCAAAGGAAAGGTGCTGGCCTCTGGCCATACCGCCGTCAGTCTTAATCCCTTCGAAACAGGGAAGTTATTCAAAGACCAACAGGGGCACGGACATACCGTTGCCTGATGGTCTTAATCCCTTCGAAACAGGGAAGTTATTCAAAGTTGGCTGGAATGATTTTACTAAGCGGATTGAGAAGGTCTTAATCCCTTCGAAACAGGGAAGTTATTCAAAGCGCACCATTTACCCTGGTTACGACAACTATAGGTCTTAATCCCTTCGAAACAGGGAAGTTATTCAAAGATTTACCGTGAAACCGTCACCACCGACCCCGCATGTCTTAATCCCTTCGAAACAGGGAAGTTATTCAAAGGGTTATCCTACTGGGGGTAATCCAAGTACGGGTGTCTTAATCCCTTCGAAACAGGGAAGTTATTCAAAGAGAAACCAATTGAGCCTTACGGCCTTTCATAAAGTCTTAATCCCTTCGAAACAGGGAAGTTATTCAAAGATTGAAATTAATGCAATTATAGGGACAAGGATTAGTCTTAATCCCTTCGAAACAGGGAAGTTATTCAAAGAAAATGACTGCTGATGCTGCTATTGATCTTGAAAGTCTTAATCCCTTCGAAACAGGGAAGTTATTCAAAGGGTTCTTCACTGATGCTAAAGGCACATTGCTGCCGTCTTAATCCCTTCGAAACAGGGAAGTTATTCAAAGATAAACAATGAGATTAGTATGCTATTGCATAGCGTCTTAATCCCTTCGAAACAGGGAGGTTATTCAAAGAAAATGCTCCGGCGACAACGCAAAAGATGTGGGTCTTAATCCCTTCGAAACAGGGAAGTTATTCAAAGTGAATGAGGCAGAAGTGCTGGAAGCCGCATGGCGTGGTCTTAATCCCTTCGAAACAGGGAAGTTATTCAAAGAGTATTAAAAAATATGACAAATAACTTAGATAGGTCTTAATCCCTTCGAAACAGGGAAGTTATTCAAAGAACATGATCGAAAAACATTTAACTGATTTTTCAGTCTTAATCCCTTCGAAACAGGGAAGTTATTCAAAGTTTGGGGAAAATCATGAGCAACAGAAAAGTTTTGTCTTAATCCCTTCGAAACAGGGAAGTTATTCAAAGCTGATGATGTACACGAACTAATGCTTGATGAAGTCTTAATCCCTTCGAAACAGGGAAGTTATTCAAAGTCCACATTTAATGGTAGTTGGTGACCCACGTACGTCTTAATCCCTTCGAAACAGGGAAGTTATTCAAAGTTAGCCCTCCACGTGTTTTTTTTTGTGAAATTAAAGTCTTAATCCCTTCGAAACAGGGAAGTTATTCAAAGTTGAAATTCATCGGTGATTTTATCTTACGCATTGGTCTTAATCCCTTCGAAACAGGGAAGTTATTCAAAGCTCAGGTCTGCCCCGTTCAGGTTTGCGTCGCTGTCTTAATCCCTTCGAAACAGGGAAGTTATTCAAAGATATCAGCGTTGCGCGATCAATCGCCGATTCAGTCTTAATCCCTTCGAAACAGGGAAGTTATTCAAAGTAAGCTGGTTTGGGAGGTTACGGCGTGCCTGAGGGTCTTAATCCCTTCGAAACAGGGAAGTTATTCAAAGCCGTCCGGTAGGAAGGTTCTATCGTTATTGAAAAGTCTTAATCCCTTCGAAACAGGGAAGTTATTCAAAGACTGTGGTAATGTCGGGTTAGGCTGGACACCTTGAGTCTTAATCCCTTCGAAACAGGGAAGTTATTCAAAGCATGTCGCCGCCCGTTGAATCCACAAACCCTGCTGGTCTTAATCCCTTCGAAACAGGGAAGTTATTCAAAGCCTAATGAGCCAAAAACACTTATTTATCATAAAGTTCGATATACCTTTACAGGTTATTGACTCTAAATACTTTTTTGGTTTCAAATCATTGCCTTGAAATGAGGCCAATCAGACTCAATCGACCTCTAGGTTATATTATAAATCAATTGGTTGTATTTGCGCCATTAAATAAACAGCACCGTATCATGAGTAGTCAGTGCCAGCTCTATCTTGGCATTGGCTTTAAACAATCGGTAAATGGTCAATTTATCGGTGTCGCTGTCAATGCAGGGCAGCAGTTTTTCTTTCAAGCACTCCAGTTGTTCATTACTCAATTCGGCTTCAAAAATTGAATACTGCACAGGCATGGCTAGCCCACTTAATATCTTGTGTACTTTACGCAAGCGTTTTTCATCGGTAATATCATAACAAATCAGCATCTTGCGCTTTTCAGCCATGTGCTTTAGCCTCGGACAAGGTATTGGCCAAACGTAGGGCGTAATAACGCAACAATCGCGTCATGGGTTTTACTGCCACAAAAAAATGCTTGTAAAAAATGGGTTTTCCAATAGTGTTCAGCAAGCAGGCTTGCTCTTCTTCGTAAACAAAATGATCAATTGTCAATGTTTGCTGGGCAAATAACCGCCAAATCCATTGATCTAAATAGGGGCGTAAGGGTTCAATCAGGTCACATGCCAACGAGTCACGGCCATAATACACTTGGTGGTAAAAACCTAATGCGGGGTCCAAACCAACCCTTTTAATGGCATTGACCGCTTCATGATGCAATAAGGTATAGCCCAATGACAAAATGGCATTTACCGGGTCTTTTGGGGGGCGGCGGTTGCGTAGGGTAAAGTGTAAGCTGGCGCAAAATAGTTGGGTGTAGGCTTTAAAATACAGCATTGCTGCCGCACCTTCCATGCCGTTTAATGCGGTCAGATCATTGGCGTTTGGGATGTGGGTGTGGATGACAGCCAATTGCTTTATCGCCTTGGTTAGGGCAAGCCTTAACTCGGGCCGTTTTGACAAGGCTTTTTTTAAGCTGTTTTGTTGCCGGGCAATTTTTAAGGCCACTATTTGTTTGGCAAGCTGGATACAGAATAGGTGGTCAAGCGTTAACTGATATTGTGATAACCGCCTTTGGGCATCGCCGCTGTGATGCCCTGACAAGGTGGCGGTGCGTTTTGGCAATCTGGCATTTAACACCATTAACGAGAGCTGTTGTTCGGCAATTACACCTAACACGCCCGCTGTTATGGCAACATGTGGCGACACAATAACCCGCTCCAACTGCTTTATCGGTACGCAATTGACGCGTTTACCCGCACAATACACGGTCAAGTTGGTGCCTTGGTAGCGTAGTTCAGTGTGTTCTTTTTCGACAATGAGTGTTTTCATGTTTAACCTCGCCAACCTAGTTTATCTAGTCCAATATTTAACGCTTTTTTGGGATTTAAAGCTGGCCTGACAATTTTGTTTTGCACTTAGGTAAGCTGTTTTTCGCATCTTTCGGGTGGCAATTGGGCGTGGCAGAGGGAGGGCATGAATATAACCGAGATTACACGACGGGTGACAAGGGCTGGTTAGGAGGGCTTTTTATTGGAAAGTTTTCAAATAAGTTGATATTTTCCCATGCCAAAAGTGGTTTTGTTGCCGACATGCAACCATTGCCCTGCTTGCAACATGGGCAGAAAGGCGAGTAAGTTGCCGCTTAGGGTTAGCTGGCCTAAAACACCATCAATCCGCATTTTTTGCTGTTGTCGGTTGGAATAGCGTTGCCATTGGCACCAGTTAAATTGGGTTCTGCCTTTAATGGTCAAGGCTTGTTCGGCGAGTTGGGAAAAATCGGGGGCTTGGTAGTCGCTGCCATAAAATTCGCATAACAAATAATGGCGGCGCATTAAGGCCATTAAAAAATCTTTAGCGGTCATGTTCTCTGCCAATACTTTGCCTTTTTTTTGAATGTGCAGGGGGGTGGTGAAATGCAGGGTGACTGCGTATTGGTCGGTTAAGGCGAGTGGCATAGGTGTGTCATGGGCTTGTATCCGATAGTCGGTCTGCTCGCCATAAATAACTTGGGATTGATTGGTTGCCGTGCTTAATGCCACGCTGGCGAGGCGCGCTGTGCTGTTGTTTTTGCCCACACCCAAGGCAAAGGCTTGCTGCCAAGCAAAAATAATCAATGGCAGTTGGGTGATGGATGGGCCAATCAAGACCATTGAGAAACTGAACACTTCACCGGCTTGGTAGACTTTGCCGCCTAATGGTGGCGGTTCAATCAGGTAGGGGTTGGGTATTTGGCTGAAGGCTTGTAGTGGATGGTGTGCGGGCGGCGGCCTTTCAAAAACGGTGGTATAGGGGCAGCTATGGTACAACGGGCAAGCCGGGCATTCCTTCATTTTGGTCATGCAACTTAGCCGTCTTAAGGCATGGCCGAACACGCCCCGCAATAATGAGCCAGAATAAAAGCCTAAATGCAGCGGAGTTTCTACAATGAAGTCAAATTGATAGCGGGCAAAGGCTAGCTGAGTCGTAGTGTCCATCGTGTAATTGATTTACCCTTGTAAATTCTTCAGTTGGTCTTTTAACTTCTTCGGTTTTCCCCATAAACTGCACAACGCATTACCTATTTCTAATAACGCTTGTTTATCCGCTTGATCAGCTGGTGACCAGTTTTCTGCTTGTTTAATGGCTGTGGTCAAGGCTTGGCGTAGTGTGCCGTTAGGGTCAGGACGCTGGTCGTTTTCCATAGCTTCTTTTAACTGAAAAACCACGCGCTGTGCATCAGTCATTGTTGCCAATATCGAGGCTTTGGCTCGATTGGCCTCGGCCTGCAATCGTGCTTGTTTGGTATCTTCGGCAACTTGTCGAGCTTTTAAGGCTTGTTTTTGCTGTTCTTGGGCTAAAAATTCAGCACGTTGGGTAGCAAATTGTTGTAATTGTTGTTGGCGTTGATAATCCGGTTTGGCTTGGTCGGTTAAAAAAGCGTGGGTTTTGTCTAGCCGGACATCACCGATTTCAACCAAGACCCAACCAAAGGGTAATAAATCATGTTGTTGGTCTTTGTGATTCGCGGCCAGCCAGATAGTAGTTGGTTTAGGCAGGTATTTAGCCTGATTGTCTTTGCCTTGCATAATTTTAATATGCCGCACACCTTCCAGGGTATTGCTTTCAGCACCACTGTGCTGTCCAACCCGCAATAAAAACGCCTGTTGGTTTCTAAAGGCTTCGCTTAATTCGTTGGCTAACAATTTTTCTAGTCCAGTTACCCAAGCAGTATTAGCGTAATTCAATTGTTGCAGCATGGCCAATTCGCTGTCCAACTGGGGCACAAAAAATTCATTACAGGCGTTACAAATATCGCGTAGTGTCCAGCGGTATTGGCTATTTTTATCTGCTAAAAATGTCAGGTCAAAGCGCAAGCTGCGGCTACGGTTGGCAGGCAAACATTCTAAAAATTGCGAAGGGCCTTTGGCTTGGAATTTTGACGGTTTATTTTTTCGGTTAACGGCAAAACGAATTTCGGACGCGTTCAAGTTATCAGGATGTTGATAAGTGGCATCACCGATTTTTAATAACCGTAACGGGTCACCTTTGACGTCTTTTTCCGGATCGTCGGAAATGGCTTGATAACCTAGCACCCGTTTTTGCAATTTATCCGATTCGCCAAGCGGTTCACGATGGGGGTCGAAACGTTTAGGTAATGGGTCGCCATCGTTTAAGGCATTAAGTAACGCGGTGCGAATCACGCCTTTGATTGAACTGCCAGCAAAATACGGCGTTTGGTGGTAAGGGTTAAAGGTATGACGGGCAATGTTGAGTTTATTGTTGACATCACGCCGATTGCCTTCGCGTTGCGAGGTTTGGCCAATCCTTGATTTATAAAATGCTTCCAATTCTTTGGATAAGGGTACGCTATGGGTGGTGTGAAACTGCAATTTTTCTTTTTTGCTGTAGATCAATCCCTGCAATTTCTTAATGCCATCATCGCCGTACTCTTCTGCAATTTTAGACAGGGCTGTTTTTTCCGGCAAGGTTAGGGCCGCCAATAAGCCTTCTTCGGAAAAATGGTGCAACAATCCGTCATCAATGACGTAATTGGTCGGGTAATAATCTTCGCCACAACCTATATGCACAGGACTTAGCGTTGAAACAATGCACTGCGTTGAGTTCAAAAATGGGTTGCTCATTTTGCCTCCAAACGGACAGGATAAACAGGCGCGTAGCCTTGATGCACAGTGGTTTGAATGGTTTTAGAAACGCCCGTGATACCTTGGCCAGTAAAACATTGCATAGGGTCCATTTCTTTAGGTGATAACACAGCACCGGTGGCGGCCATTAACACCGGATTTTTAAATACCCCACCCTTTTGATGCACAGCACTATCGCCGTGCCGGCCAAAGCGCGTCAGAATTTGATAATGGCAACGCGCCGAATGCCAACTTAAATTTTGCGGCGCACAGGCGGCTAAAGTCAACCAAGCATTAGGGTTTGCAACAAATTTGACTTCTGTAGACACTGGGTGAACCGTGACTTCAAACTTACCCAGCCCACAACTCGCTTCTTTGCCATAACCATTAAAACCTATCCAGTTAAGCGTTTCGGTCAGTTCAGCGACGGTTAAACGATTGGTGTCCAGTTCAGCAATTAGGCTTAATTGAATGTCGGGGTGATACCAGTACGTTTGCCGCTGAAATGGCGCAAAGCCCTGTTCACTGCCAGTGGTGCCTGTTTTGCGGTTTAAGCTGTTGTGGTCTTGGGCTTGAGTTAAAATATAACGCCCTTTAAGATTTTGTTTTTCTAGCATTTCACGTTCAGTTAATGCGGCTTCTGCCCATTGGTTTAAAGGCGCGGCAAGCACCGATTCTGGAAACCATTTTTTGGCTTTTTGAATTTTTCGCTTTTTGGCATCCTGTTCAAAACCGAGCAATTCGCCAGGCAAGGCGGGGCGCGGTAAATAGCCTTTTGGCAGTGCGTCGGACAGCACCATAAATGGTCTGTTTTCTGTATAACCTTTTAATAGGCTTGTTAATTTTTCTTCGCCTAACAAGTGCCGTATTGCCCAGCAACATTGACCGAATAAAGTATCACCGGCCAGCGGTGTGGCAAATGCCGTTTTAGGCGTTAATGTGAAAACTACTCGGCTGACCATATTAAGCGGCCTTGAAAGGATCGGTAGCCTCTAAACGGGCTTGTAAATCTGCGCCGTTGAGTTGCAAATTAATGAACTTTATTTTGCCGTAACCACGTGAACCTGAACCGCCAATGCCGTCGAGTTCCAGCAGTTTTAAGCCCGCCAGCAAGGTTTCAACAAATGCGTGTTCGCTATCGTCGAGAATTTTCATGCCTAATTTGAAATCAAAGATTGCTTCAGCGGGGATACGCTCGGTTTGCCGTGGGTTGTCGGCTGTACCGGTGATGCGGTTAATGGTGTTTTCGCTTTTAGCTTCGGTGTATAGCCAGTTGTTGTCAGAAATACGTTTTTGCCAGTCAGGATTCAAGCCACAATCCCAAAACGAAAGCCGAGTAATGCCGATTTCTTCTGTTGTATCGTTGTTTTTAGTGTCCCCAGCCGCACCGAATAACCGGACAATGATTTCTGCGTGGCGTTTTTTGTCGCCGCTTAACTTGTCCAACAAACTAATGGAAACTGGTTTGCCGCCCGCATCGCCCACTAAGCCTGCCCGCCATTCTAGCAGACTGCGCATTTTGCCTTTTAGGCTAGAACCCGGGATGTAGGGTTGTTGGGTATGCGGATGTTTGATTACGGCTTTGTCTATGCCGCCGATATGGACTTCTTCGCTACCTGCGCCGATGTGCAGGCCGGTGATTAACTGGATTTGTCCGGTAATTTGGTTGATTACTTTTAATTGCATGGTGGTTTCCTTAGTAGGGCGCACCCTTGTGGCCGCTCTGGTGTTTATCGGTTAAATTGGTCATCAAAGGGCTGGCACAAGACACACCCCGGTAATAAGGTTATTTGGTGGGTCTGTGCATTTTGTAAAAACCCATGAAGGCTTCAAAAAACAGCTTGCAGGTTTCAAAAGATTCTTTGCTTTCCGTAAGCTGGCTTAAGCAATGGCGCATCAATTTGACAAAATTATCATCGACCAATTTACGCCCGTTGGCATACGCAACTTTGGCATTGAGCATTTTTATCAAGGGCAAATATTCAATGTAATTTTTAGGGTCTTGCTTGATTTTTTGATCCCACATGCACAGTTCATCGTAATACTTGCGTAATTGCGTGGATTTGTTTTTATCTCCTGAATCAGCAATCGTAACAGCTGTTTGATTGGCAATGTCATCAAACAAATCGGCGGATTTGCTGGCAAATTGAATGGGCTCGACATTTAAAAAAGGGCGTGGATTAGTTTGGGAATGGTTGGCTTGTGCCATGATGGCCTCCTATTTTTGATCTCTGTTTTGGTAAAGATAAGCGTGCAAGGCAATGAGATAACCACTGCCAAATTCTTTAATGCCTTTTTCTCCAATATCGGTGACTAACTGTAAACAGGCGCGTTTTTTTTGATCGGTTTCTTTTATGTGGCGACTGTTTGCGATGAGCCGATGGGTACGGTAATACAGTTGCGAACGCCACAGCGCATTTTCGGGTTTATCGGCATTAGCGGCCATGTGGGTCAGACGCAATAAGCCGTAAATATAGCCGGTTGACAGTTGGTAATGTTTTCGTAAAAACTCCAAATGCTCGGTTGGATTGTGTTCCGCAACCACTAAGCGATGGAAGTCATTCCAACTTACGGTCTGCCCGAAGCAGGTCACGGCATTTTTAAGTTTATCCTTACTTTTGATGGGATGGGCTTTGGCTTGTTCTAACGCTTCTTCACCCATCTCCGCCAATTGATGAATAGGAATTTTAGGTTTGGTGACGCTTAAACCAGCGGAAAAATGGATGCTAGGGTTATTTGCCACATAACGGCTAAATTCACGCCTTAATTCAGCGGCTAAGTGCATTAATTGTCGCCACGAACCCAGCAAAAAGAAATCATCACCACCGGCAAAGACAATGTAGGTGTCCGGGTATTTGCTTTGGCATAAATAAGGTAAATACACGGCAAAAAAATTGTTCACCTGTCGCGACAAGGCAGCCATTTTTGCGAAGGTTGGTTCCTCTAAGCCGTTTTGGAACAGATCGCCTAAGTTATCGATGTCGCCTTTTAAGATGCCCAGGGCGCGTATACCTAGCCATTGTTGGGCTTTGTCATCCCAGTGCAAATCTTCACAGGCTAGGTAATTTAATGTCTTAGGCGCATTAACATTGATTTCTTCATCGATCTCACAGCCTTTATATTTGGACTGTTCCCATTCGTTATCATCTTTAAAAAAAGGCAGATATCCGCTGATGTTCCGCCTTGCATAACCGTTCCATAAGGCTTGCGTGGGGTCTTTAGCTGCTCGACTAAAATCAAATATTCGCCGGATATTACCCGTGTCAACTTCCTGACCAAATTTGCCGCTGTCTTCTTCGGCGCCAGTAAAGTGAATACTGTAACCGAACAGAGGAATGGTCAGCCTGTTGTTTAAACCCGTCAAAGGTTTTTGTGAAATCAACAACCGCTTTTGGCTTATCAGCCAAGCACCGATATTGATTTGATCTTGTGCCAATTCGCTAGGTTGATTTTTTCCTGCGGCGGGCGTTTTGTCATTTACAGAACAAGCACCCCAATCCGGATTGAAATCATTTAGGTAATGTGCAAATACCGCTGGTGCTGCATTGTTGCCACATAAATCAAAATGGCTGTATTTGCCAAGTTCCAGTTTTTGGTGCAAACGGGTCATTAGCGCTTTAAAGCCACTTTTGTCTTTACGGCAAACAAAGTCATCACACGTTGCAGCTTGCCAAGCTAATCCCAAACCAGATTGCCCGTAACTGTAATCTAGGAACCAATCGTTAAAGGTTAATTGGATTTTTTCTAATGCGTCGATTGATGCTTGCGTATTTGGTGCAACAATTAAAAACTTGCCAGCAGCGTTAATAATTTGGCTAGTTGACGGCAACTGTAAGGCTTCCAACACGGCTAGTGCGGCGCATTCGGTAATCAGCGATACATAAAACGATCGGCCGCGTAATAACTTTGCGGCTTTTTTAGTGCTATCCCCGCCTTGGGCAAATATGAAATTTTGAATGCCGAAAAAATCACCTTGAACCAGCAGTAGTTTTTCTTCATTCCAATCCAGGCGTTCCCGCATTTGTACTTTGGCCGTTTCCTTATTATCGTTACGTTCTTCATGATAACGCCACAAAGCGACAGCCAAGGCGGCAACGGATTTGGAATGGTCGTACAAAGACACATCGGGTTTTGTACCAAAGGCAGTGGCGGACGGAATGCTGTGTGTGTAGGTTTGCCAACAACTGTCAAAATGATCGAGCCAAAGCGTCAATTGCTGGCGATGTGATGATGGTATTTCTTGTAAGCCGGTATTGAATTTTTCCCAGAGAGCAAGGTATTCGGCCTGGGCTGCTTTATCGTCTTTGGTTTGGTAGCCTTGTGCGGGTATCGGGAAAATAGAGTCTGGGCTTAACGGTTTAAGCGGGTAAAGATAGGCGTAGTTTTCATCCGTTTTGCTGATTTGCTCAAACAAGGTAAGTTGTCGGCTGGTGTAATGGTTTTGCTCTTTTTCTTGGTTATATTTTTCGAAAGCTTCACGATCAAAACCGGATGCGACACGATCTGCAGTGGCAATAATCCATTGTAGAAAAGTGTCGGGTATATGGTGGGCGGCGGCAGCGTTAATCAGTGAATCATCAACATCGGCTTTTTTCCAACTTCCGAAGGGATAAACATTTTCACCAACTAATTTAGGTGCGTGTTTTTCCAGCAAATCTATTGCCATGCCGGTATAGGCGGCATGAACATGGCTAAACCAGCCTTTATCAGTCTCGAATTTTTTGTGATACGGGCAATACCTTTGTTTATTGTCTGCTAGTGTTTGTGCGTCTATATAAATTTTCGCCCGTTCGGCAAACTTACCCATATCATGCAGGAAGCCCGCTAATGCGACACGGCTTGATGCTTGAAGTAACTCTTGTTCCTTGTTCATTTGGATTCCTTGGGCAATAAAATTTTAAATAATCGATTAAGTTCAGCGTGTAAATTCTCCTTACCCCCCTGCGTCAGAATAGTTGTCGCCTCAAATTTTTAAAGAAAATAAAATTTGAGATTAGAGATGAAAACGTATACAAAGTATTCTGAAGACTTTAAAGAGCAGGCACTGTGTAAAGC
>Ga0207960_1000138_pt1 | contig 18743 bp, 15 predicted proteins | sample CryBogCBH29May08_FD_184613 | JGI IMG/M metagenome (GOLD analysis project Ga0207960, IMG submission 184613) | Freshwater microbial communities from Crystal Bog, Wisconsin, USA - CBH29May08 (SPAdes) | ecosystem: Environmental > Aquatic > Freshwater > Lake | place: Crystal Bog, Wisconsin, USA... | reverse complement strand
CAGGCAGTCCACCTTAATCCTGATAAGACCAAAGCTAACCAAAAACCAAACGCAGAGGAGATAACTCGGAACAAAAAAGCCGCTTAAGATTTAACCGTCGAGGCGACAACTACTCTGAAAATTTCCGATATAGCCTTTGATGAAGATGGTAATCGAGCTCGCAAAGGGCATAGTGCTGCAAACTTAGCGGTTATCCGGCATATTGCTCTTAATCTGATCAAGGCTGAAAAATCATCTAAGGTTGGCGTCAAGATTAAGCGATTAAAGGCCGGATGGGATAATGATTATTTACTTCGCATCCTTGGAGTAATTTAAGCGCGATTGCCCTGGGGATAGGTTGCTAAAATAACCGTACTCTCCGAAGAGGAAGTCCCCATGCCCGGAAAACGTCGAAGTATAGCTCCGCCGCAATTTATTATTTTTTGGCAATGGTGTTCCATGCCGCTAGCCATGTTTGCGACTGGTAAGCATCGGCTTTTTTATCCAGCGCACCATTCAGCACTAAAATGAGGGTATTGTTGATGACACCAAAAAAATGGCTGAACACCAGCATGGGGTCAATACTGCGTATTTCGCCTACCTTGATGCCGGACTGAATAATTTTGGTGATTTTGATGAACGGCGGGGTTTCTAGCAGGGGTTTTTGATCAGGCAATATATCTTTAATTTTGGGAAGCAATAAAAATTGCATCAGTTCGGGAGCTTCGTCGGTGAGCTTGAACAGTAAATCGACAATGCCCCGCAATTGTTCGGAAGGCTTTTGGTTGCGCCGCCGGATGTCATCAACTGAAATGTTCAGACTGTCGACGATGCTGCCATATAATTTGGCTGCTATATTTTGTTTGCTGGTGAAATATTGGTAAAGGGCACTGGTGTTTTTGATGCCGGAAGCTTGGGCAATGTCGGTGAGCGAGGTGTTGAAATAGCCTTTGTCGGCAAACAATTTTAATGCCGCCAATAATATTTCATCTTGGGTTTCAGCTTTGCTGGTGGTGATGTCTTTATCTTGATCCATGTTATCGTCTGACAGCCAATTCAATAGGCTGTATCTGTTAATTGTTATTAATCATAAGCTTGCTCCAACAAATCTGGACTGGGCAGGCTCATGCTTGTGCGTCGGTGGTTAACGCCGCTTTTAAATAATTGGCCATAGACCATAAGGTTAGGATAGCGGCAACATAAAGCAAGCCGTAACCTAGCGCATTGACGGGTATGCCGAACAGGTCTTCGCGGTACAGCAGCAAGCCTATGGCCAGCATTTGCGATGCGGTTTTCCATTTTGCCAATTGTGATACTTGGACTTTGGCCCGCTGGCCTATTTCTGCCATCCATTCGCGCAATGAAGCGATAGTGATTTCGCGGCCAATGATGATGGCAGCCGGTACAGCGAGATAAGGTGAACCCTGTTGTTGCACTATCAGCACCAGCACGCAAGCCACCATCAGCTTGTCGGCAACCGGATCCAAGAATGCGCCGAACGGGGTTTCCATACGCATTTTTCGGGCCAAATAGCCATCCAACCAATCGGTAAACCCTGCCAATATGAAGATGAAGGTACACAATACGTTAGAATACGCCCAAGGTAAATAAAACACCACGGTCAGCAATGGAATCAGGGCGATTCTTAGCAGGGTAATAATAGTCGGTAAATTATATTCAATAATCATCATGATGATGAAAGTGTTCGTAAATGCGTTGTGCCAATTGTTTGCTGATGCCATTTATGCTGCCCAGTGCATCGGCACCGGCGTTGGCAATGCCTTGCAAACCGCCAAACTGCTTTAATAAGAGCTGCCGCCGTTTGACACCAAGCCCTTCAATGCTTTCCAACACCGACTGTTTTTTAGCCTTGCCGCGTCGTTGGCGATGTCCGGTGATGGCAAAACGGTGCGCTTCGTCACGGATATGTTGTATCAGCAGTAGACAGCTGGCACCGGGTGAGATGTCAAGAGGCTGTTGCTGACTGGTGACCAGCAGTTTTTCCATACCCGGTTTACGGTCGGGCCCTTTAGAAACTCCTACTATCATAACATTGTTTATGGCTAATTCCTCTAGTGCCTTTTGTGCTTCAGCCACTTGGCCTTTACCGCCGTCAATGAACAAGATGTCCGGCGCTTCATGCTCACCTTTTTGCAAGCGTTTAAAGCGGCGCAACACGGCTTGGTGGATGGCGGCGTAATCATCACCCCCCGTGATGCCTTCAATATTGAAGCGCCGATAAGCCGATTTGACCGGGCCGTCGTGGTCAAATACCACACAGGAAGCCACGGTATATTCCCCTTGAGTATGGCTAATATCGAAACATTCCAAACGCTTGGGCAGTTCGCTACAAGCCAGTTCCTGTTGCAGGTTTAAAAATCGGTTGAATAGGCTTTGTTTGTCGGCAAGTTTGCCCAGCAACGAATTTTCGGCATTGGTGCAAGCCATTTGTAGCCATTTTTGCCGCTCCCCACGGACATTGGCGGAAATGGTCACACTGTGCTTGGCTTGCTGCGCCAACACCTCGACCAGCAGGGGGGCTTCTTCGGGCGAGTGGCTGACAATCAGTTCCGCCGGAATGGGCCGGTCCAGATAATATTGGGGGATAAAAGCGCCGATAATGTCGGCGGGCGTTTGCTCTTGGCTTATTTTAGGGAAAAATAGTTTATTGCCCAGGTGTTGCCCGTGGCGGATAAAAAATGCTTGGATACAAGCGACGTTATGCCGTGTGGCACAGGCTATAATGTCCACATCACCCTTTTCGCCATGGACAAAATATTTTTCCAAAACAGTGCGCAGCCGGGCAATCTGATCGCGATAGTCCGCCGCCCGTTCAAATTCCAGTTGGCTGCTGGCTTGTTCCATGCGGGCAATCAGTTGTTCAATCAGCAGGCCACCCTTGCCCTCTAAAAATAATAGCGTGCTGTTGACATCTTGGGCATAATCCTCTTGGCTGACCAGTCCGACACAAGGGCCGGAGCAGCGCTTGATCTGATATTGCAGACAGGGGCGGGTGCGGTTATTGTAAATAGTGTCGTCACATTGGCGGATGGGGAATAATTTCTGCAATAACTTCAGGCTTTCTTTTGCAGCCATTGCGTTGGGATAGGGTCCAAAATATGTGCCGCGTTTTTTTTTAGCGCCCCGGTGCAAGGTGATTTGCGGAAAATCATGTTCGCTGGACAGGTAAATGTAGGGGAAAGATTTGTCGTCCCTGAGCAGGATGTTGTACTGTGGGCGGTACTGTTTGATAAGCTGGCATTCCAACAGCAATGCCTCGCCTTCGGTATGGGTGACGGTCACTTCGATATTGGCCACCTTAGCGACCATCGCTTGTTGTTTGGACGAGCTGGATTGGCCTCTGAAGTAACTGGCAACGCGGTTTTTTAGATTTTTGGCTTTGCCAATATAAATCACTTCATTGCGGCTATCAAACATTTTATAAATGCCCGGACGTGTCGTCAGCCCCTTTAAAAAGGCTTTCATAGCCAATTGATTGTTTGCTTCGTCGTTAACCACGTATTAGCCTGCCGTTTGCCCCATGCCAATCAACGCCGCCCAATGCATCAAGCATTAGCCTTGCCGCCCATGCAAGGGTCGGCCCAGTAAGCGGTCAATATTCTGGAACACTTCATCAAATTGGCTTTTGTTGAGCCGTTTAGTTTGTATGTTATAACGGCTACTATGATACGAATCAACCAAATATCGGTTATCGGGCAGGGTATGCACGGCATTATGGGCAAACGGGTAGGCTTTTAGTTTAAGCCGATAGGCTTTTAACACCGCTTGATGGGCTATGCCGCCCAATGCCAGTATCACCGCCTGTTCGGGCAATGTTGTTAACTCCGCTGACAAATAACCGTTACAAAGATTGATTTCTGCGCCGTTCGGTTTGTTTTGTGGCGGCAGGCATTTTACGGCATTGGTAATTCGGCAATCGGTCAGCACTAAGCCGTCATGCAATGATTCTGATAGCAGCTGGTTGCTGTAGCCAAATTCATACAGTGCTTGGTACAGCAATAGCCCTGCGTAATCGCCAGTAAACGGCCGTCCGGTGGCATTCGCCCCATGCATCCCCGGTGCCAAACCAACCACCAGCAAGCGTGCCCCGGCATCACCAAAAGGGGCGACGGGGCGGGCATGGTAGCTGGGGTTTTGTTGTTTTACCGTGTCTAAGAAACTTGCCAACCTGCCGCACAACCGGCAATCCTGAGCAAATATTATTGAGTCCATAACGGCACACTTAAAGGGTGGTTATAAAAAAAGGGCCTCGCGGCCCTTTTTTTTGCAGTGCTTAAGCGGACTTTCTGCTTAGGCGTCGTTTTCTTCCATATCTTTCATGCTCAATCTGACTCGGCCTTGGCGGTCTATCTCCAAGACTTTGACTTTTACGATATCGCCTTCATTGAGCCGGTCACTGACCTTATCAACATGTTCGCCGGAAATTTGCGAAATATGCACCAAGCCGTCTTTGCCTGGCAGAATGGTGACGAATGCGCCGAAATCCATTAACCGGACCACTCTGCCTTCGTAAATTTTACCAACTTCCACTTCTTCGGTAATTTCTTCAATCAAGCGGCGGGCTTCTTCTCCGGCAGCTTTGTCGACTGAAGCGATTTTAACCACGCCGTCATCAGTCAGGTCAATGCTGGCACCGGTTTGTTCGGTGATGCCACGGATAGTAGCACCGCCTTTGCCGATGACTTCACGGATTTTACTGGGGTCAATCTTAAAGCTGATGATACGTGGCGCAAAATCAGACATTTCTTCACGGGTGCTGGACAAGGCTTTGTTCATTTCGCCCAAAATATGCAAACGCCCTTGCTTAGCTTGTTCCAAGGCCGTTTTCATGATTTCTGCGGTGATGCCGTCGATCTTAATGTCCATTTGCAAGGCGGTGATACCTGCTTCAGAACCGGCCACCTTAAAGTCCATATCGCCCAAGTGGTCTTCGTCGCCCATAATGTCAGACAGTACCGCAAACCGCTCGCCTTCTTTGATCAAGCCCATTGCAATACCAGCCACAGGGGCTTTAATAGGCACACCGGCATCCATCAACGCCAAACTGCTGCCACAGACAGAAGCCATGGAGCTGGAGCCGTTGGATTCGGTGATTTCCGAAACAATACGCAGGGTGTAAGGAAATTCATCCATATTCGGCAACACGGCCGCAACGCCGCGTTTTGCCAAACGGCCATGACCAATTTCACGGCGTTTGGGCGAACCTACTTGGCCGGTTTCCCCCACGCTGTAAGGCGGGAAATTATAGTGCAACATGAACGGTTCTTTATATTCGCCCGCCAAAGCATCAATGATTTGTGCATCGCGCTGAGTGCCTAAAGTGGCCACCACCAACGCTTGGGTTTCGCCGCGAGTGAATAACGCCGAGCCGTGGGTTCTGGGCAATACGCCAGTCCTGACGGAGATAGGGCGGATAGAATCCAGCGCACGTCCATCAATACGTCTGCTTTCGTCCAAAATGGCATTGCGGACAATTTTAGCTTCCAGATGCTCAATAATGGTACGGATGGCATTGCCATCGTATGAACCGTCTTGGGTCAGCTTTTCAACTACGGCATTGCGCACACCTTTGAGCTGCTCTTGCCTGACCAGTTTTTCGGCGACTTGGTAGGCGGCTTTAATGTCTGCTTCCACCGCTTCTGTCACTAATTGCACCAATTCTGCATTGGCTTCAGGGGCCACCCATTGCACGGCACCAGCACCTGCTGCATTGGCAAACTCATTAATGGCATTAATGGCGATTTGCATTTGCCCGTGCCCAAACAGCACTGCGCCCAGCATAATTTCTTCAGACAAGCCAGCCGCTTCTGATTCCACCATCAACACGGCCTGTGCAGTACCGGCAACCACCAGCGTCAATTGTGAATTTTTTAGCTCTACCGGTGAAGGATTAAGCAAATATTGGCCGTCTTGATAACCTACACAGGCGGCACCGATAGGGCCGTTAAACGGCAACCCGGACACTGCCAACGCTGCTGAAGCACCTAAGAGAGCAGGAATCTCAGGATCAACATCAGGATTTAACGACACGACAGTAGCAACAATTTGTACTTCGTTAGTGTAGCCTTCAGGAAATAACGGGCGGATGGGGCGGTCAATCAGACGCGAAGTCAATGTCTCTTGTTCGCTCGGACGGCCTTCGCGTTTAAAAAATCCGCCAGGAATTTTGCCTGCCGCGTAAGCTTTTTCTTGGTAATTGACAGTCAATGGAAAAAAATCACCACCGTTGGCTTCTTTTTTGCCGACAACGGTAACTAACAAAGTTGTGCCATCAACATCTATAATCACTGCGCCATCAGCTTGGCGGGCTATTTCACCCGTTTCCAGTGTGATAGTGCGGTTGCCATACTGAAATTGTTTCCTAATAGGAGTCACTATAAAGATTCCTTTACGTAGAGGTGATTTAAAAAGGGAAAGCCCGTTGGGTAAGGCCTGAAAAGCAGAAACGACACATCAGTGCCGTTTCTTGATGATTGCTATTTACGCAAACCTAACCGTTCAATCAATGAACGGTAGCGGGTGATGTCTTTGTTTTTCAGATAATCGAGCAGTTTGCGGCGTTGGTTGACCATGCGCAGCAAGCCACGACGGGAATGGTTGTCTTTTTTGTGGGCGGCAAAATGCGGCGTTAAATGGAGGATGTGCGCGGTCAGCAAGGCAACTTGCACTTCAGGGGAACCGGTGTCGGTTTCTGTCAGGCGGTAGGCTTCAACAACGGTTTTTTTTTGTTCTGCGGTAAATGGCATTGATAATCCCTATAAAGATTAAATTTTAAAATACAACCGATAAAATCGGTTTGGTTAGGCTCTATTGCCGCGATAGGGTGCAGCCTTAGAGGTTTTTTATTGAACAGACTTACGGTTTTTTGTGTTTTAACGCTGTTCGTTGTTCATATTGAACAATTTCTTAGGGGCTAGTTTACCATCCATTGACATTTCCCCCAAACCCAAAAAATCGGCATGGTGGTAAATGCGGTGGCTACCCAAGGTGTTTTTGTCCCATGCTTCCAGCAGGATGGTTTGCCCATATTTAATGCTTGCCGCTGGCCCGTCGGGTAAATGCACCGCCGGTAATTGTTGCAGGGGACTATCGACAGGCAACAAACAATTGTGCAGTGTGGGGGCATCCATAGCCAGCAATTGCTCCAGTGTGAACGCCTCTTGCAGGCTGAATTGCCCGGCCTGCACACGCCTTAATGCAGTCACTGTGGCGCACGTGCCCAAAGCGTGACCCAAATCTTCCGCCAGCGAACGGATGTAAGTGCCTTTTGAACATTGCACATCCAACTCTAAATGGTCCCCGTCAACAGCCAGCAAGTGCAATTGGCTAATTACAATGCGTCGGGGGGGGCGCTCAATAGTCTCGCCTGCCCGCGCCAGTTCGTATAATTTTTTGCCATTATGTTTTAGGGCCGAATACATGGGCGGGACTTGTCCGGTCTCGCCCATAAAGCCCTGCAAACAGCCATTGATTTGGTCAAGCGACAATGCCGGTACGGGCATGGTTTGGATAACCGCCCCTTCGGCATCACCCGTGTCAGTCTTGACTCCCAGGCGCATCGTCACATGATAGCGTTTGTCATCATCCAGCATCAGTCCGGACACCTTGGTGGCCTCACCAAAACACAGCGGCAACAGGCCGGTCGCCAAAGGGTCTAAAGCCCCTGTATGTCCGGCCTTATTGGCATTGAACAAATACCGGACTTCTTGCAGCGCTTTGTTGGATGATACCCCTAAGCGTTTATCAAGCAATAGTATGCCGTGGATATTGAGGCCAGATTTGCGTTTGCTCATAAATTGCTGGTCTCAACAACCATCCTTAATTTTATTCCAATGGCCTAGTAATTGGGGCTTGTCTTTTGCCTTGGGGTCTACGCTCGAAAACTACTATGCTGTCATAGCAAGCAATGTAATTTGTTGAGCGGGTAAAGTTTGAAACGGGTAGCTTGCCTCGAGTATACACGGCATTAATTTCGTCCAGCTTGTGCTTAACAAGCTCCATAAAGCTACCCTCTTGCCCTAACCCACCACCATAATAGCCTTCCCAATAACAGGTATGAGTATCTTCTACCATATATACCCCGTTTTTGTTTATCCTGTCATAAACTAATTCAAATGTGGTCGTCATATGTTTCATAACATGACTTCCATCATCAAGGATAATATCTATATTAGGATACTTATCAAATATTTCATTTATAACATTAGGATCATCTTGGCTTCCTATAAAAACCTCTATCCCATCATCCTCGTGCTGCTTACAATCAGGGTTTATGTCAAGTCCTATTATGCGGCTGCCACAACCTAAATATTCCCTCCACATTTGTAACGAACCACCACCCTGTACGCCTATTTCCAACATTACTGGTGATGTATTTCGAAACCTTTCTAAATGGCGTTCATAGATATCGAAATAATGTATCCATTTGTGCAGCCTTTTGTTGTTATTGTTTAGAAAATAACGATGGAGAAAACCGTCACTCATATAAGCACCCCTTAAGATTTTATTAACAACTGATACGATAACATCCATTAACCCTATACTCAATTTTTTGAGTGGCTTACCTTTTAATTCATAACATTTTTTCAATAATTAAATGTATTTATGCATATCATCAACATCTATTATTAGAGGTATCCGTAATCTTATTATGTTGATCGGGGTATGAGGTTAAGTTCAACAATTATTTTCATGGATTATTGCCAACCACCATTATTCTCTGCTGGGCTTATCAACACCACTCAATAATTCCGCCACCCGCATCCCGGTATCGAAAGAATCATCATAATAGAAACGCAACTCGGATATATGACGCAAACGCATCCGTTTCGCCAATAAATGACGGATGACCGGTGCCAATTCATTCAGCACCTTAACATTGGCACGCTTACCGGTTTCGTCCTCATTGAGCACGGTGACATAAATTTTTGCCACTGCCAAATCTTTGCTGACTGCCACTTCATTAATGGTTACAAACCCCAATCGGCTATCATCCACTTCGCGTTGCATAATGAACGACAATTCTTTTTGCATCTGCGAAGACACGCGGGCATTACGCCCAAACTCTTTTGGCATAATGCTTACAACACCCTTTTTACTTCTGTGCGTTCAAAGACTTCAATTTGGTCACCGGCCTGCACATCGTTGTAGTTTTTCACACCGATGCCACATTCCATGCCCATTTTGACTTCACTGGCATCGTCTTTATAGCGGCGTAGAGATTCCAGCTGGCCTTCATAAATGACCACGTTGTCGCGTAACACGCGTATTGGCAAGTTTTTCTTAACAAAACCTTCAACCACCATACAACCGGCAATGGCACCAAATTTGGGTGAACGGAACACGTCACGCACTTCGGCAAGACCAACAATTTGCTCTTTGATTTCCGGCGCCAACATGCCGCTGATAGATTTTTTGACCTCGTCAATGGCATCATAAATGACGCTGTAATAATGTAGGTCAATGCCTTTTTCTTCGATCAGTTTTCTGGCTGTGGCATCGGCACGGACGTTAAAGCCCATCAAAATGGCACCGGATGCCAGTGCCAAGTTGGCATCGCCTTCATTAATGCCGCCAACACCGCCAAAGACGACTTTGACTTCAACTTCATCGCTAGAAAGCGCGACCAATGAACCCCGCAATGCTTCAAGGCTGCCTTGCACGTCGGTTTTAATGACCAAATTGACGCTGGCAATTTCGCCCGAAGCCATTCTGGAGAACACTTCATCCAATTTGGAGGCTTGTTGGGCAGCGTGGCGGGAGGATTTTTTACGGTCTTCCCGGTGTTTTGCCAATTCTTTGGCAACGCGTTCATTTTGCACCACCAAAAATTCATCACCCGCATTTGGCGTGCCAGATAAGCCAAGAATTTCCACCGGCACCGAGGGGCCGGCTTCTTTGATAGTTTTGCCATTTTCGTTGAACATGGCGCGGACACGACCATATTCATGCCCGCACAATATCATTTGCCCGTTTTCCAAGGTGCCTTTTTGGATCAGCACCGTTGCCACCGCGCCGCGCCCCTTGTCCAATCGGGACTCGATGACAATACCGGAAGCGGCGCCTTCAATCGGCGCAGTCAGCTCCAAAATTTCGGTTTGCACAATCAGGGCTTCAATCAGCTCATCAATGCCTTGACCGGTCTTTGCGGAAATTTTCAAGAACTGCACATCCCCACCCCATTCTTCCGACAGCACATTGATGGTGGACAGCTCTTGCATCACTTTGTCGGGATTGGCTTCGGGCTTGTCAATTTTGTTCATCGCAACGATGATCGGCACATTGGCCGCCCTTGCGTGCTCAACAGCTTCCTTGGTTTGCGGCATCACACCATCATCAGCGGCAACCACCACAATAACCACGTCCGTGACATCAGCACCACGGGCACGCATAGCGGTAAATGCTGCATGGCCCGGAGTGTCAAGGAAAGTGACCGCGCCGTGGTCAGTTTTCACTTGGTAAGCACCAATGTGCTGGGTAATGCCACCCGCTTCGCCAGCAGCCACGCGGGTTTTGCGGATGTAGTCGAGCAACGAGGTTTTGCCGTGGTCAACATGCCCCATGATAGTGACAATGGGGGCCCTTGGCTTGGCTACCCGGTTGTCCTCTTGCAGCACTTCGGCCAGCATTTCTTTTTCAAGGTCATCATCGCTTTGCATGATGGCTTTGTGGCCCATTTCTTCCACCAAAATGACCGCTGTATCTTGGTCAATACTTTGGTTGATGGTTGCCATAATGCCCAGTTTCATCAAATGTTTGATCACCAAGGCGGCTTTAACATTCATTTTTTGGGCCAAATCGGACACAATGATGTGTTCAGGAATGGTCACATCATAAACAATGGGGGCAACCGGCATTTCAAACTGGTGGCGGCTATCGTTTTGCACCTCGGATTTGTGGTGCTGCTGCTTGCCACCTTTCTTTTTGTTTCTTTTGTTGTCTTTAGGCGAGGGCTTGATAGAGCCTTCTTCCTGTTTTTTACGGAATTGGCCGTCTTTTTTTGCTTCCGCCAATTGCCGGACCTTTTCGGCATTACGCTTGATGGATTCTTCAAGGCGACGTTCTTTTTCTTCCTGTTTCTTTTTGGCTTCGTCGGCTTCTTTATTAAGTTTGACGGGTTTGTCCTGCTTAACTTTTTTGTCTTCCTTCACTTTTACCGTGGCGAACTTGTCTTCCGCTTCAAAATCAGGGTCAGTGGCGACAGGTTCTTTATTGGCAACCGGCAATTTTTTGGCCCCGTGGGCGGCAATTTCGGGTTGCTTTTGCGGCACTTCTTTTTTTGCAGTGACCACTTCAATGGGGGCTTGCGGTGCTTGTGGCACCAGGGCTTCGTTTGCCGATACTATTGGTGCAACGGGTGCAGCCGCTGCGACGGGTGCGGCAACTTTTGCCGTGGTTACTACCGGTGGAACAGCTGGCACTGCCACCGCTTCAGCCAGCGGCGCAGTTTCAACTGATTTTGGCTGGGGCGGCACATCCTGTGGCCGCTTGATGTAGGTTTTCTTTTTCCGTACCTCAACACTGATAGTTTTGGTGCTGCTCCCTGGCACGCTGGCTTGTTTGATTTCCATGACTTTGCGGCGTTCCAACGTCACCCGTTTAGGCGCGCTATTGGCATCACCATCGCTTTTGCCATGACGCTTACGCAAATGGCTAAGCAGCTGCATTTTTTCGTCTTCGCTGATCGTATCATCGGGCGATGTTGCCGATAAGCCAGCTTCCTTTAACTGTTCCAATAGCCGATCCAGTGGAATTTTTACCACTTCCGCCAATTGCCTTACTGTTTTCTCGCTCATATACTGCCCTTTATCTTACTCGCCCTGAATTTCAGCAAACCAAGGCTCACGAGCCTTCATTATCAACTTTGCCGCCCGTTCTTCATCAACATCGGCGAAACCCAATAAGTCATCCACCGATTGTTCCGCCAAATCATCCATCGTTATTATGCCTTGGCTGGCCAAAGCATGGGCCAAATCGGTATCCATGCCTTCCATTGCCAATAAATCCTGTGCGGGTTCCGTTGTTTCAATTTTTTCCTCTGCGGCAATTGCGCTAATCAACAAGGCATCTTTGGCACGGCTTCTCAGTTCGTTGACCAGCTCCTCATCAAAGCCTTCTATTTCAAGCATTTCGCTGACCGGCACATAGGCCAGCTCCTCAACGGCATTGAAACCCACTTCCACTAAGATGGTGGCAATTTCTTCGTCAATATCCAGTTGGTCAATAAACATCTGAATGGTTTTTTGGTCTTCCACTTCGCTATTGAGTGAGGCTTTCGATGCGTCTATGACATTCAGCTCCCAGCCTGTCAATTGCGAAGCCAGCCTTACGTTTTGGCCGCCCCGGCCAATGGCTTGCGATAAATTTTCAGAAGCGACCGCCAAGTCCATGCTGTGCTTGTCTTCATCGACGATAATCGATTGGATTTCAGCAGGCGACATGGCATTGATGACAAACTGCGCTTCGCTGGGATTCCATAATATGATGTCAACCCGTTCCCCCGCCAATTCATTGGTGACCGATTGCACCCTGGAGCCACGCATTCCAACACAAGCGCCGACCGGATCCATGCGAGGATCATTGCTTTTGACCGCGAGCTTTGCCCTGGAGCCCGGATCACGCGCTGCGCCCATAATTTCTATCATGCCTTCACCAATTTCCGGCACTTCCAGACGGAATAAGGCGACCAGCAACTCGGGTGCATTCCGGCTGACAAACAATTGTGGGCCACGTATTTCCAGGCGCACATCTTTAAGGTATCCGCGCACCCGGTCACCAATGCGGATGGATTCGCGCGGTATCATATCTTCTTTGGCGATAAACGCCTCGACATGCCCGCCTAAGTCCAAAAATAAACTGCCTTTTTCAATGCGTTTGACAATGCCGGTGACCAGTTCGCCGATACGGAGATAATAGGCATCAACGATTTTTTTGCGTTCCGCCTCGCGCACCCGATGGATAATGGCCTGCTTGGCATGTTGCGCGGCAATACGCCCAAATTCGACGGAATCGATGGGCTCTTCAACCACCGCACCGACTTGTATGTCAGGATCGTCAAGCTGGGCAACCTCCAATAACACCTGGGTGGTCGGAAATTCTACGTCACCATCCCACGACGGGTTGGCATCGACCACGTCCCATTGCCGAAAGGTGGCATAATCGCCCGTTTTCCGGTCAATATGGACACGCGCTTTGATAGGGTGGGCATGGCGTTTTACAGTGGCTGCTTCCAGTGCAGATTCTATGGCTTGAAATACAACTTCTTTATCAATTTCTTTTTCGTTGGAAAAAACATCCACCACCAACAAAATTTCTTTATTTGCCATTTCGAGCTCCTTTTTCGATGCTTTTATTGAATAAACTAAAGTCTGGGGCTAAACGCGCCTTACTGATGGCACTAAACGGCACTTCGTAACTTTGTTCAGCTTCCAAAAGCGTGATGGTTTCCCCTTCCACTTTGACAATCTGGCCAGTGATTTTGCGTCTGGCATTGACGGGTTTAAATAGGTTGACAGCCACCTTGCTGCCGATAAACCGCTCAAATTGGCTAATTTTAAAAAATGGCCGATCCTCTCCAGGCGAAGAAATTTCCAGTTGATAGTTGTCTATAATAGGGTCTTCGACATCCAATACGCCGCTAACTTGGTGGCTGACTTTTGTGCAGTCATCCACGTTAACGCCATTTGAACTATCAATATAAATTCTTAAGCATCCATGTTTAGGATGCGGGTTATATTCGATACCCACACATTCGTATCCTAAACCTTCAACAATTGGCTCAATTAGTGCCACCAAATGCTCAGGTGCCTGCTTCATTGTTTCCTCGCTTACTTTCGCACAAAAAAAAAGAGCCTACGGCTCTTCCATAAATTTTACAGTATAAGCTTAAAACCTAAGCCCATAAATTAAAAAACCCCATAAAGGGGTCTTTTTGTCTGGTAGCGGGGGCTGGATTTGAACCAACGACCTTCGGGTTATGAGCCCGACGAGCTACCAAGCTGCTCCACCCCGCGATTAATAAATAGATTATAATGATTTTTAAAAAAAAAGCAATGATTATAATTTTGGCTCTACATGGGTTTCAGGGTCTTTGCATAGAATGGAAGGCCAAAAACGCCTTGTACCGAAACCACACGACAAGTTGTCCTTGTTCAACCCGATGGCCTCGAATGCCGCTTGATGCCGGACACTTTTTTGCCGACATCGTAGCCTTTGTTTTGCACACAGTCTGTGTTTTTGACGCTTTGCGCATCACGGCGCGGCTCTACAATATCACCCATCAGCGTGGTGAATTTCATCGGCGGCGATGGCATCTTCTATCCCGATCAGCCAACGATGTTTGGACTTTGCCTTCGTGCTGCGCGGTTTCACTGTAAAGTTGGCCGTTCCCTGAGCGAAGCCGAAGGGTAGCATCAGGCTACAGCGCGTTGGCGGATTGCTCTAATCGCCTCATCAAGACGCTGGACTTTAGCAGCAGGAAAAATGCCCTCCGGCCCGGTTGCGGCAATATCGGTGAACGGCGCGTTATAGAGTAAATCCTCGGTCATGGCACCATTGCTGGTCAAACATTCCACGATCATTTTCACAAAAATTAATTGGTTGGACGTGGCAGTGGCATCATTTAAAAATTCGCTCATAGCCTTAACCGCTGCACTGCGCTCCAAACCCACCAGCGAACGCACAAACAGACCCAAACCGCCCGCCTCTTGCCTCGACTGTTCAACCAAGCCATTATCGTTTACCGCCTGTTCCAACAAAATATTTTCCAGCTCCGCCAAATCCGTTGGCGTGATGGGCAGGTTACGGCGTAGTTTTTGTACCGCCAGCCGGTCTTCATGCTGCCGCAAAAAATCCCGGGTCTTATTCTTGAAGCGTTCATAATCCAAGCCCACCGCCTTCAATGGCAAATCAACCGCTGTGCCTGCGCCGATTTCATCATCAAAATCGGTGTACACAATCGGGCGTTTGCTTTTCTCAATCAGCTTAACCAACAAACGCAACTGCCGCCGCACCTGTTCCAGCATAGCCACGGTGACATCTTGCCACCATTCTTCGGTCAACAAGCTTTGTATTAGCAGCATCTGGTTACGGACAGCGGGGATACTTTCTTGTAACTCCAGCGCTTCGGCAATAGCCACAATGCTCGCCTTGGCGCGGTCAAACCCTGTATTGCCTTGTAGGATGCACAATTGGCAGCGCAACACCAGCAAATCAAAACGCTTGGCCTCCTCTTCGGGGTCGCGCAATTGGCTAGGCAAGGCCGCCACTTGCCGGGCAAGCTCGCCCGCTTCATCAACAGTCAGCTTATCCCACTGCTCACGCTGGGCATATTTTTCGACATAAAGCCGCTTGGGGCGGACCATAAAATTATCCAGCGTCATATTGGCCACCCTACTGTGCAGGGTATCGGCGGTATCCTTGCGTAAAGCGCCGCCATATTCCGCCACCGCTTCGCCAATGCCCGCAACAGGGCTGGCGGCATCCAGACTGGTCAACAAATCCACCCGCGCCTTAAACAGCCGTGTCTCCAAACTGTCGGCAATGGCCGGTTCAGCTTTTGCCATATAGCCATTGAAATATTCAATGTTTTGGCAGTAGTCGAACACATTAAAAAACTGCTTATGCTGCCCCGGCGCATACAAATCCGGGCATAGCCGTGTGCCGCGCCCGATCATTTGCCAAAACTTGGTTTTGCTGCGCACCAACTTGAAAAACACCAAATTGACCACTTCCTGTATGTCAATGCCAGTGTCCAGCATATCCACACTAATGGCGATATGCGGCAGTTTGTTTTTAACGCTAAAATCATCAATCAATGATTGCGCGTATTCGGTTTTATAAGTGATGACCCGCGCAAACTGGCCTTTGTATTCGGGATAATTGGCATTAAAACGCTCGGCAATAAAATCCGCATGGGCGTTGTTTTTGGCAAAAATAATGGTTTTGCCCAAACGGTCGCCGCTGGCAACCCGCTCGCCTTGCGTCATCAAATGCTGCAAAACCCCATCCACTGTATCAGTATTAAACAGCCAATTGTTCAACGCCGCCGGATCGACTTGTTCCGGTGGCTCATCATCGCCCCAGTCCAACTCATCCCACTGTTGCCGCTCCGCCTCGCTCAGTTCAGCATACTTAATGCCTTCGCGGACAAACTTCAGCGGCACCGACAAAGCCCTAGGCGGCACCAGATAACCATCCGCTATCGCCTCTTCCAAACCGTAAGCATAAGTCGGCACACCTTTTTCCAGCTCAAACAAGCGGTAAGTATCGCGCTCCACCTCATCTTTTGGCGTGGCCGTCAGGCCAATCAAATAACTGTCAAAGTAGCTGAACAACGCCCCGTATTTGGCATAAATGCTACGGTGCGCCTCATCAACAATCACCACATCAAAATAGCCAATGCCAAAACGCCTGACCCCACTACCGGTATCGTTAATCAGATTCAGCATAGTCGGGTAAGTGCTGACAAACACCCGCCCGGTGGATTCGGCATTGTCCAACAAATTGACCGCCCCTAAATTGGGCGCGTAGTTTACAAAGGCTTTGCAAGCCTGCTTGACCAAGGACACACGATCCGCCAAAAACAAAATCCGTTTGGCCCAATTGCATTGCACCAACAAATCCACCAAGGCAATCACTGTGCGGGTTTTGCCCGCACCGGTCGCCATCACCAGCAAACTGCGGCGTTGCTTATGCTGTTCCAACTGTTCGGTCACGCTGCGTATCGCTTGTTGCTGATAGCTGCGTCCGGCAATAGCCACGTTAATGGCAGCACCCGCCAATGCCGTGCGGCTGGTGCGCCGCTGCATCAACAGCGCCAATTCGTCTTTTGTGTGGAAACCTTGCACACGGCGCGGGGCTGCGTCGCTATCATCCCAAAACCAATGTTCATAACCGTTGCTGTAGTAAATCACCGGACGACGCTGATAACTGGCTTCCAGACAATCGGCATAGAGTTTCGCCTGCTGCGTTTCGCCTCCACCAGTGCCAACGGCTTGCCATCGTCACCCCATAACACATAATCCACATAGCCAACCCGTTCGACTTCGCTCAAGGCAGGCTCTTCCTTTTGCCGTTCCCTGAGCGAAGCCGAAGCACGTTGGCTGAGCGTAGTCGAAGCCCCCATACCCACCACCTTAAACTCCCTATCTTCCGGCTTATCCAAAGCCCAACCCGCATCCTTCAACAACACATCAATAAAATAATCACGGGTTTGTTCTTCGTTGTAATCGTGGCTATCGGCTTCGGCTTGGTTGGCGGCTTTCGCCTTGGCTATTTCAGCGCGTAACTCGGCCAATTGCTTGTCGGTCTGTTCAAACCCCGCCAGCTTGGCTTTTAAAGCGGCGTTTTCCGCTTGCTGCTGCTTAACCAATGATTCTTGTTTACGCAACTCGGCCAAACTGACTGCCGCTTGCCGGGCGGGTGGGATAAGCGCGGGATTAAATTGCAGGGCAGGGTTAGGGCGTAGGCGGGTGCTGTAAGTGCGCGCCAGCCAAAAGGCAATATGGAACAGCTCGGTGAGGGCGATCATGGCATCGGCGCGTTGGCTGGCCTTGGCATGGGCAGCACGGTTGCCGATACTGATAACTACTGTGGCTTTGGTAAAAATACTTTCGCCCACTTGCTTGCGGAAACTCGGGTCATACACCCTTGCCCCTAGGCTTTCCTCATAACACTTAAAACTAGCATCATGCTGGTACAGCCACGCCACCATTTGCTCCAGCCCCATCCGCGCATACCAACAGGCGGCGCGGCAATCGCTGTTTAAATAGCTTTCTGCTTTTGTGGCACTGTCATGGATGGCAAACCATTCGTTCTGCAAAAAGCTGAAGTTGCTCATGGTTAGAGTTGTCCGGTGAAAGCTTGGTGTTGCAGGGTGGCGAAAAGCTGGTTTTGTTGGCTTAGGGCGGTTTGTTGTTTGGCTTTTAGTTGTTTTAGTTGGTTGATGCGGTTGGCGAATTGTTGTTGTAACGATAATGGTGGGACAGGCACAATTATTTTTTGAATTTTGGCCAAAGTTAAACGTTGTATTGCTGCACCAGACATAAAACCAAATAAGCTACGTTTTACAATAGAATTATTTAACCAATAGCAGATATAGTTAGCATTTATTTTAGCCGTATCTATCCTTAGCAAAGCAAGACTCGATAACATACTGAATTCAAAATCATAGTTATTTATAGCTGCTATCCCTGTAGTTGCACCATCTTTTATATAAAGGATATCTCCCTTTTTAGGGTCACAACGCTTATATATTTTTGCATGATCCTCTTTGGAAATGAACCAAGGATTGTTATAAAAATCCAGACCATCGCATTTTAGATGTTTTGCCGTAATGTATGGAATACCTTCATCCTGTATAGCTGGTGAATGATGTGTACCGTCGGTTATTTTTATACAAAGTTGTTGCATTGTATGTAAAGGCCATCTTTGTTTAATCGGGTTGCCAAACATCTCCACAAAAATGCTTTGGGCAAGTTGGTCAAGCTTGGCAATGGCGGCTTCCCGTTTGCGCCGAATTTCGTCGGCTTTGTCGAGTATGTCGGCAATGCGTTGTTGTTCGGGAAGGGGGGGGGAGTGGGATTTCAGGGCAATCGCGCTTAAAAAGACTTGAAAATAGATTTTAGATGAGGTGTTAAGTCTATCATTTTGATTTTAAATGACAGCAAAACCAACGCCTTCTATCATACATCACTTTTCAAGTATTGAAGACCCTAGCGGAAATTTTCAGAGTAGTTGTCGCC
>Ga0207960_1000123_pt1 | contig 20186 bp, 23 predicted proteins | sample CryBogCBH29May08_FD_184613 | JGI IMG/M metagenome (GOLD analysis project Ga0207960, IMG submission 184613) | Freshwater microbial communities from Crystal Bog, Wisconsin, USA - CBH29May08 (SPAdes) | ecosystem: Environmental > Aquatic > Freshwater > Lake | place: Crystal Bog, Wisconsin, USA... | reverse complement strand
CAGGCAGTCCACCTTAATCCTGATAAGACCAAAGCTAACCAAAAACCAAACGCAGAGGAGATAACTCGGAACAAAAAAGCCGCTTAAGATTTAACCGTCGAGGCGACAACTACTCTGAAAATTTCCGTTACTGCTTAAAGCGCTTTGCGCTTCTGCCTTGTCGCTGCGTGTGCCATGTGCCAAGGCATTCCGCAGATCGTTTAATAGCTTGTATGCGTCATTTTTATTAAGTGCCAAATCCTTAATTTGTTGGCGATGCTCATAATTTTGTGGGTCTAATTTAGGTACGGAATGATCTAGTTGGAGTGCACGAGTAATATAGGCTTCATAGCCCAAGGTGGCCGCACGTAAGTAATCACCTTGTTGTAGGTAAAAAAATGCGTTACTGCGTTGTCTCAAATACAAATAATCTTCTTTATGCCACGCAATGCGTTCTTTTAAGTTGTCTTCAAATAATGCACCAATATCTGTCAAACCGTTCTGGGTCTCGGCAGTAAATTTTTTTAATGGTGTACGAGCCTTAGCTATGTTGAGTGTATTTTCAAAAAACGCTGCTTCTTCTAAACATTTGGCGGTTTCTGCCGCCATGCCGTCTTTTTGCAACAGGTCGGAAAACGGAGCAAGATTGCCTGTTTTATTAAAGCCATCCAAAGCATGTAACCAGTCGGCTATGCGCAACAAGCCGTCAAGTTCGATCACCGGGGTTAAATCGCCGTTTTCATTAGCCCTTTCCAACGCTCCGTAATAAATATGGTTGATAGTGGCAGCACGGGCGGTTTGTAAATACATGGCACTCAGTAAGCCCAACATCGGCAAATGGCGCAAGCCGTGGGTAAGGTCTAGCGATACAGTGTCGCCCGCCTGGATGGTATCCGCCATAATCTTTAGTATTTCGACTTGTTCAGTATCTTTATCGCCATAAGGGATGCGTTTTAGTTGGCAGTCTACTTTTAATGCCTGGCTAACGGGTATGGCAAAGCTATCCAGTTGTTGCTGGCTAACATTGTTATTCTCGACGGCTTCGCTTAAGCTTGCCCATTGGTCATTGTTGTCAGTGCCTAAATGTTCGCATAAGACATCCCACATGCTGCCCGATGTGCCCAGCATTACCAAACGGTCGGGCTGGATGTGCTTGTTAAGGGCGAAACTGAAAAAACGCGCGGTTTCTTGTTGTCCGTCACTGAACTGATAGCAAGCTTGTTGATATTGCCCGTCTTGTTTGTGTTTGCCTAAAAAGCCGATAAGGATATGTGCCATAAATATGCTCCGTGTTGTTGAAGCGTATTACAGCATATTTTGTGGGCAGAATGGGTTTTAACAATTTTGTTTGATGTGGTTTAAAGGATGTTATCCATTGACGGCCAAGCAATAAGAGGCTGAATTAGCATCCATCATCAGATTATGTTTGGCTGCCAACATATTGAATAAATAATAGCTGGCTTCTTCCGCATTGGCTTCCGCAACTAAAAAAGCCACGTTTTCACAATATTTTTCAAGTAAATTTCTGACCCGATTGCCCAATACCGCACGAATGAGGATGTTCGCGTCTACGACCAAACGTTTATGATGCATCGGGCAAATGATGGTTTTGGCGCCATTGTTTAAATTCTTCTAGCAATCCGTCTTCCTTGAATTAATTCATCATCCATGCGTTTTCCCGCGTTCTAATAGCGATTTTCGTTGATCTTGTCCGGATTTTTTAGGTATCGGTATAAAAAATCCGATAGTTTGTCCGTGACGGGTAACTTCTAGCGGTTCATTTGATTCAAGAAATAATGAAAGGTTTTCGCGCAACTCCCGCACACCGATACGCTGAGTCATAATGATTTCCTAAGATGAATTTAGTTGTGTACACAATATAGCTCGCAATCATTTAAATGCGATGATTTTACCCCTTCATTTCCTGATCCAATAAGTATGGTCTGCCTCCACCCGTTTCTTACAGTTGAAATAATTGATTGCCACTAATGGGAGAACACCCCATGATTGAAAACAAAATGCACCCAATCGCCCCAGGGCGAAATCTTGCGGGAAGTTTTTTGTTGCCATTGGGCAGGAGCCCCAACGCACTGTCACTTGCCTTGCAGGTCCCCGCCACCCGTTTGCACGCGATAGTTAATGGGCGGCGTGCGGTTACGCCCGATACCGCTTTGTGGTTGGCGCGTTACTTTGGCGGCGACGGATTCTTGGCTTAACCTGCAAAGTGCTTACAATCTGCGAAGTGCCAAGCAAAAACTGCTGCCCGTTATTGAACGTGAAATAATCCCCCGGCAAGCGGCTTAACTCGCCCATAACAGGAAAGCCCAAGCAACCATACCAAAGTGGCGTTTCATAACTTGGCTATTTCGGGCGCAACAAAGTGAAATGCTCTGGGCTTAAAAACCTGAGAAACCCCTTATCAAAACTGACCAAATGATCGTGGTTGGCAATCACTGTTGCGGCAATCCAAGCATCGGGAATATCGTTGCCCACCAAACCGTTTTGTTCGCATAAATTTTCAAACAGCCGCCATTCCTTACCCAATGTTGGCATAACAACGCCGGGGGCATCTAGTAGTGCGCGGATAAAAGCCTGTGCTGCCAAATAGGGGGTAGGTTCAGAAAACACCTTGGGGTGCGTTGTCAGACGTAAAAAGCCACTGGCAACCATTTGCAATATCAATAATGGCTGCCTAAGCTCTGCCAATGCCATTGCCGTATTCAGCCAGTTTAGTGCGGGAATGTGATGGGGTGGTCAGAACGCGAAGCGGCTATCAGGATATTGACATCAGGAATCATCTGTTGACCACATCGTCTGCCGCTTCGAGCAAGGCGCGATTGGTCAGGCTATCGACGACAGAAGGCGATAAGCCGCCGCTGCCCTGATAAATTGGCAATGCCACCGGACGCTGTTTAGGCGTGAACAGGCTTAAGCGCAAAGCCAATGCCTCTTCGATCAAACGGTTCAGGGTGGTGCGTTCCCGCTCTGCCAAGCGTTGGCTTTGCTTAAAAATTTCGTCATTCAATTCGATGATGGTTTGCATGAGATTATCCCTTTTTTGGCATTGTTAATTTAGTATAGCATCCATTATACTGGCTCAATTTATACAGGAAAAAGTCTCTATGAATTGTCCAAACTAAATTAACAATGCCAACCCAATTTGGACATCAGTTTACCAATACGACGCTTGCTGACGTTTTCACCCCAATCTTTTTAATCATCTTGGATTGGTTTTCTGCCGTAGGTATGACGACCTTCATCAAATGATTTTTTAATCAACTCGCCCAATCGGATATCTTCTTTGTTACGGGCAGATTGTGGGTTATTTATCCACGCGTAATACCCGCTTAGCATTACGCCCAGCACATCGCATTGACATTGAAGGTGTGCTAGTGATGCTGCGCTTTAATCCAAGCATACTTCATAGCGTTTGAGCAGCGAAGTATGCCGCCGCTTTTTTTAGGATTTCACGATGTGCCTCCGCCAGTGCTCGTTTCAGTTCAACTACTTCACCGCGAAGCCGAATTAGCTCGTTATTCACCTTGATGCCTTTACTGTCCTTTTCATCCATTGGCTTGAGTTGCTCAATCCATTTGTACAGCGTGCTTTCCCCAATGCCCGGGCTTTTTGATGCTTCTGGAGCCGATTGCTTGCCTTCAGTCACCAATTTCACGGCGGCTGCCTTGAATTCTTCGGTATACGTTTATCTGGTTTTAGTTGTCATCAGATTACACCTTTTTCTCTTTAGAATACTTCAAAAAATGTGTCCTGATTAGTGTATATCAACCATTTTATAATGGGTGGTTGTTTGCGGTTGTTTTACTGGGTTACTTTCCGATACAGAAACTGGAAAAAATCTTGCCCAATAGATCATCGGAGCTAAATGCGCCGGTAATTTCGGCAAGCTGCTGTTGGGCTTGGCGCAAATCTTCGGCGACCAGTTCCCCGGCTTGGTTGAAGGTCAGTTGTTGCAAGGCCGATTGGATAAACTCAGCGGCGGCATTTAATGCCTGCAAGTGGCGGGAGCGGGCTATAAAAACATTATCGGCATCGGCACGGTAGCCCACGCTTTGCTTGAGGTGTTCCCTGAGCAAGTCCATACCGGCACCGGTTTTGACTGATAAATAAATATGGGTGCCTTGGTCGGTTTGCTCAAGGGCTGGGGCAAGCCCCAACAAATCAATTTTATTGCTGATACGGGTCACGTCAAGCCGCTCGGGCAAACTGTCCAGCAAGTCTTGCGGTTCTGCTTCACGTGCATCCATCAGCAGCAATACCTTATCGGCTTTGGCAATTTCGGCACGGGCACGGCGCATGCCTTCTTGCTCGACCACATCAGCCACTTTGCCGCCATCGCGTAAACCGGCGGTATCAATGATATGCAGCGGCAACCCATCAATTTGTATGCTTTCCTTAAGCACATCGCGGGTGGTGCCGGCTATGTTGGTGACTATGGCGGCATCATGCCCTGCCAAGGCATTCAGCAGACTGGACTTGCCAGCATTGGGTTTGCCCGCCAACACCACGCTCATGCCATCACGCAACAAACAGCCTTGGCGGGCCGTTTGCTGGATTTGGCCGATACGCTGTTTTAATTTGACAATGCGGTTTTGCACCACGCCATCGGTTAAAAAGTCAATTTCTTCATCGACAAAATCAATGGCGGCCTCCACATAAACGCGCAGTTCGGTCAGCTCTTCAACCAGTGCATTAATTTTTTCGGAAAACAGCCCTTGCATGGATTTTTGCGCGGAACGCACGGATTGCTCGGTGGTGGCGGTGATCAAATCGGCGACGGCTTCGGCCTGCACTAAATCAAGCTTGCCATTGAGGAAGGCCCGTTCGGTGAATTCGCCCGGTCTTGCCAGTCTTGCACCTAGTGCAATGGCGCGTTTAAGCAATAAATTAAGGACGACCGAACCGCCGTGTGCATGCAGTTCTAAAATGGCTTCGCCCGTGTAGGAGGCGGGGGCAGGAAAATATAGGCTGATGCCAGTGTCGATGGTGCTGCCATCGTGGTCAAGGAAGGGGGTATATTGGGCAAGCCTGGGTTGCAGCGGTTTGTTGATCAGTTGTTTGGCGAGCTCCGGCACGGTTGTGCCGGAAAGCCTGATGATGCCGACACCGCCATTGCCTGGCGGTGTGGCGATAGCCGCAATGGTATCGGGTATTGCAATGTTCACTCGAGCCAGCCAAAAACGTTATTTGTCGTTTTTGGCTATTTGCTTGGTGATATAGGTTTGTTGCAGGATGGACAGGGTATTGTTGACAATCCAGTACAACACCAAGCCGGCGGGGAAGAACAGGAAGAAAACGGTGAATACAATAGGGAACAGACGCATCACCTTAGCCTGTATGGGGTCTAATGGCGCCGGGTTTAAACCTTGTTGGATTTTCATGGTGATGCCCATAATGACCGGCAACACATAAAAAGGGTCTTCCACTGACAAGTCTTGTACCCATAACAAGAACGGCGCTTGGCGGAACTCCACGGTTTCGCTCAATACCCAGTATAAGGACATAAACACCGGTATTTGCACAAAAATGGGCAAGCAGCCGCCTAACGGATTGACTTTCTCTTTTTTGTACATCTCCATCATTTCTTGGTTGAAACGGGGGCGGTCATCGGCAAAGCGTTCTTGCAGCTCTTTCAGGCGAGGTTGCACTTTGCGCATTCTGGCCATGGATTTGAAGCCCGCTTGTGACAACGGAAAGAACAACAGCTTAATGGTCAAGGTGACACCGATAATGGCAACGCCCCAGTTACCGGCCAAGTTGTGTATTTGGTTCAGCAGCGAATAAATAGGCTTGCCGATAAAAGTCAGTACGCTGTAATCAACCGTCAGTTCCAAGCCTTTGGCGACACTTTCCATCATCGGCTGGATTTTTGGGCCAGAGAACAAATGGCTGACAAATTTGGCTGAGCTGTTGTTTTCAACCGTGGTCATGGGCGAAAACGAACCAATCAGAAAACGGCCTTCATTGAGATGTTTGGTGTAAAAATGATTTTCTTGGTCGGCAGGCGGGATCCAAGCGGTGGCAAAATAATGCTGGATCATGGCAACCCAACCACCTGTGGAAGTGGCATCCAAGTTGTCGTTTTCCATGTCATCAAAGCTGACTTTTTTGTATTTGTCCTTTTCGGTGTAAACCACGCCACCGTCATACGCCCTAAGGCCACCGGTCAAAAAACCGCCGGTGCTTTCTTTAAACGGGATTTTAAGCAACTGGCTATATTGTCTGCCAGCCCAAGCCTTACCGGTGTTGTTGCTGACATTTTGTTCCAGTGCCACTTCATAACTACCGCGTTTTAAGACAAATGTCTTGGTAACCACCAAGCCGTTGTTGTCTGTCCAGGTCATCGGCACCGATAAGGTGTCTTGGCCTTCAGGTAGGGCAAAACTGTTTTTATCGCTGACAAAATTACTGTAGTGGCTAGGCGCAACCGCAGAATTGGGGTCGGCTATCAGCCCGCTTTGCGCCTCAAACAACCGTTCTGGTGCGGGGTTTAACAGCCGGATTGGCTTATAGTCTTTTTCGGAGGCTTGCAAACCGATTAAGCCGCGCACTTTATTGACAAAGGTGTTGTCTTTTTGTTCCGGATATTGCAACAACTCAAGGCTACGTATAGTACCGCCTTGTAAGTCCACTTCCAAAGCCAACACATCGGTGGTTATTTTTATGATTGCAGCAGGGGCCGCTGATGTGACAGGAATGCTTGCCGCCGTAGTGGGTGCATTGCTGGTAGGCGCTTGTCCGGGCAGATTGGTGGAATCGGGCAAATCTTCTTTGGCTTGTACCGTCTGTGCATCAACCTTAGCCACTGGTGGCTTCGGGCCATAATCCAATTCCCAAGCCTGCTGCAACAACACCACTAGCATGACAAACGTGACGATCAGTATAAATCTTATATTGTCCATTATTATTTACCCAATTTTTCAGGAACAGGATCAATGCCACCAGCATGGAATGGGTGGCATCTGGATAATCGTTTGAGAGAAAGATAGCTGCCTTGTAGGGCGCCATGACGTTGGAGGGCTTCTAATGAATAATCTGAACAGCTTGGATAAAAACGGCAGCGAGGGCCTAGCAATGGGCTAATCAGGTACTTGTAACACCTAACTACAGCTATGAGCATAAAGCGCATCGGGATACCAATTTTAGCCAGTGCTTTTCCAGTGATTTTATTAATATGTCCGGCGATGCATCCAAGGCATCCCGGCGGGCCATAACAACAACATCAATATTTCCCATATTTTGTTGTATCCTAAAGTTTTCCCGTACTGTCCGTTTGATCACGTTCCTGTCCACAGCCTTTTTTATATTTTTTTTGGCAATGGCCAAGCCTAGTCTGGCATGGTCAAATTCATTGCTGGCCGCCAATACAGTAAAATACCGGTCACTGGATTTTTGGGCCTTGGCAAAAACCCGCTGAAACTCGCCCGGCTTGTTTAACCGATGCAGCCGTGGAAAACCAAATTGCTTGCCACCCAACTATACTGTCAACTTGGCGCGACCTTTCGCCCTGCGTGCGTTCAACACTTTGCGGCCACCAACGGTTGCCATTCTGGCGCGGAAGCCATGGGTTCTGGCGCGTTTTATTTTACTGGGTTGATATGTTCTTTTCATGTTACTAAGACCTGCTGATAAGGATTAACCAAAAACGGATAAAAAAGACTCTGGATGATAAGATAAAGCGGCTAACCTGTCAATTGTAAGTCTCTCTTTTGTTGTCCATGCCTGCTTTTTGTCCGCTATAATTGCCATCATTTCAATAAATCAACAGCTAACCGGAAACCAATGAGCAACATTTGGGACAATTGCCTTATCAAACTGGAAAACGAAATTCCCAGTGCCGATTTCAGCACTTGGATACGTCCGCTCCAGGCACTGGAAGTGGAAAACCAAATCAAGTTGCTTGCCCCCAACCGTTTTGTGCTGGATTGGGTTAAACAACATTATTTCTCTAAAATTGAACAAAGCATTCAGGAGTTTTCAAACGGCGCGGTCGTCTTGTCCTTGGAAATCGGCACCAAAACGGCGGCAGTGCCGCCTGCACCCTCCAGTTTCCATCCAAAATCGCCGGAAGCAAAAAAAACCAGCGAAAATTTTCTTAACCGCTCATTCACATTCGACACCTTTGTTGAGGGCAAATCCAACCAGTTGGCCCGGGCTGCATCGTTGCAAGTGTCCGAAAATATCGGCAGGGCTTATAACCCGTTGCTCATTTATGGCAGTTCCGGACTGGGCAAAACCCACTTGATGCACGCCATTGGCAATGCGTCGTTGGAAAGGAACCCTAACGCCAATATTATCTATTTGCATTCGGAAAAATTTGTGCAAGATATGGTGCGGGCATTGCAGCAAAATTCCATCGATGCGTTCAAACGTTATTATCGGCAAATGGATGTGTTATTGATTGATGACATCCAGTTCTTTGCCGGTAAGGAACGTTCGCAAGAAGAATTTTTCCACACCTTCAATACGCTCTTGGAAAACAAGCATCAGGTGGTGATGACTTGTGACAAGTACCCTAAAGAAATCGTTGGCCTAGAAGACCGCTTAAAATCCCGGTTTGGCTGGGGGTTGCCGGTTTCGATTGAACCGCCGGATATGGAAACACGCGCCGCCATTTTGATGAAAAAAGCTGCCTTGGTAAACATTGATTTAGATCAGGAAGTGGCCTTTTTTATTGCCAAGCGTATCCCTTCCAATGTCCGCGACCTTGAAGGAGCCCTTCGGCGGGTCATTGCCAACGCACAGTTCACTGGTCGTGCCATCACCGTTGAATTCACCAAAGAAGCATTGCATGATTTGCTTACTTTGCAGGACAAATTGGTCAGTATCGACAATATCCAAAAAACCGTTGCGGAATACTACAAGATCAAGATTACTGATTTGTCCTCAAAAAACCGCAAACAAACTGTTACCCGGCCTAGACAAATTGCCATGTGCTTGGCCAGGGAACTCACTTCGCAAAGCTTCCCCGAGATTGGCTCGGCGTTTGGTGGCCGGGATCACACCACAGTGATCAACGCCTGTAAGCGGGTGGCGGAGCTTAAGGAAGCCGACCATAAACTGGCAGATGATTATGCTAACTTACTGAGGGCCTTATCCCATTAGGCAGCGGGCAAACGGCCCGTCGCCTCGTGCAGCAGTGGCGCAGCCTGTGGATAACTTTGTGAGTAAACTTAGCTTTTTTTGTGGTTAAAACTGTTAGTAAAATTAACCGCCTAATGGCCGTCTCGGTTACCAACAGCTTATCCACAACTGCGCCGCCTATTTTAATTTATCACAACACATTGAAAAATAAGTTATATAAAGACTTTTCAACACATTTTCAAAGACTAATAATAATAGTATTAAGATACTTATACTATTATTAATGGCCGCCAATTGTGGCCAATCCCAGCAACACGGCACGCCATTTTTCACCTTAACGCCTGTGGATAACTATGTTGCTAAACGCCACTTTTGTTTGTATAACTTTGTGGACAATTTTACGCTTATAGTCCGGGCAGTAATTGCCCACAACTTGCACACAACCCGGAAGACCTGCTAATTATTAAATATCTTATTGATTAGAATAGCTTAAACCGGGTTTTCCACAGAACTTTTAATTGCTAATAGTAATAGAGTAAAACTTATGAAATTTATTATTAACCGGGAAAAATTACTGACCCCGTTACAACAAATTGTCAGTGTCATTGAAAAACGGCAAACCATGCCTATCTTGAGTAATGTGTTGGTGAACTTGGCTAACGATTCCCTGACCTTGACCGGCACAGATTTGGAAATACAAATTATTGCCACTATTGCTCTTGAATCGGAGGTGACTGGTGCAGTAACAGTGCCAGCCCGAAAATTTCTGGATATTTGTCGGTTGTTGCCCAACGGTTCTGATATCAAATTTGAACAGCAAGACGAGAAAATAAAGCTGACATCAGGACACAGCCGCTTTAGCTTAAGTGGCTTGCCAGCAGAGCATTACCCTGAATTTGCCGAACCCCATTATGACGAAGCGTTTTATATCAATGCCGGTAAGTTTAAAAAGGCATTGGACAAGACCTTATTCTGTATGGCGAATCAAGATGTGCGTTATTACTTGAATGGCTTGCTATTAAATATCAGCAATGACAAGTTAAAATTAGTGGCTTCTGACGGTCACCGTTTATCCATTTATGAAGATAACTTGGATGAAGCCACTGGTCGTGAAACGCGCATTATTTTGCCCAGAAAAGGTGTGTTGGAGCTGAACCGTTTGTTGGATGATGCAGAAGTTGAACTTAAGATTGAATTTTCAGCCAACAATGTACGGGTTTCTATACAGGATGTGGTGTTTTTGGCAAAATTGGTTGATGCCAAATACCCCGATTTCAGTAAAGTTTTTCAGCAAACTTTTTTTGATGCGATACTGGTCGATAGGAATTTATTTAAAAATGCCTTAACTCGGGTTGCGATTCTTGCCAATGAAAAATATAAAGGCGTGACACTCGATATCGATGCAGAATTTATGCGTATCAGTACCCATAACCCCGCACATGATGAAGCGGAAGACAAACTACCTATTGAATATGGCGGCGAATCGCTATCCATATCGTTCAATGCCCAATACCTGCTGGATGCCATATCTAATCTGGAATCGGAGCAAGCGGCCATTATCATTGCCAGCAATTCCAGCAGTTGCTTTATCAATGACCCTGTGATATCTGCTTATAAATTTATTATTATGCCCATGAGGCTGTAACCAGTCACCACCATGGCGTTGTTAAAATTGGCTATCCATCATGTCAGGAATATCCAAAACGAAACGATTGCCCCTTCCCCTTTGCTGAATTTTGTGTACGGTGCTAATGGCAGTGGTAAAACGGCTTTGTTGGAAGCCATTTATCTATTAGGCCGTGCCAAATCTTTCCGTAGTGTTTCAATAAAACCTATCATCCATTTTGATCATGACCAATTAATTGTCACTGGACAAGTAGTTCAGGCTAATGGTAGCCAGTGCCAGTTGGGGCTGAGAATGGACGGCAAGCATTATGAAATACGCATCAACCAGTTGCCCAGCCAAAACCGCACGGATTTGGCTTATAGCCTGCCCTTACAAATTATCCATCCCAAAAGTTATGAACTGTTGGATGCCGGCCCGCAATTACGCCGGGAATTTTTGGACTGGGGGGTGTTCAATGATGACAATCAGTTTTTGCCAATCTGGCGACGTTTCAAAAAAGCCTTGCAACAAAGGAACGCTTTATTGAAATCGCATGACTTGGCGCATATTAATGTTTGGGATAAAGAAGTTGCGTATTACGGTACAATAGTAGACCAACTACGCCAACAATACTTAGAGAAATTCATCCCCGTTTTTAACGCTATGCTTGCGCGTTTTTTTAAGGCTGAAGAAATTCACTTAAAACTTTCATCAGGCTGGGATATTAATAAGGGCTTGGCGCAAGCTTTGGTGGATGATCTGACAAAAGATGCCCGCTACGGTTTTACCCATAGCGGCCCCCATCGGACTGATTTTCAGTTGTTGTTTGCCGGCCGTTTGGCAAAAGATTTTGTGTCAAGAGGCCAATTAAAATTGCTGGTCATGAGCCTTAAATTGGCTCAGGTACAATTATTGATAGACCAGCAAGGCAATGATGCTTGTATTTTAATCGATGATTTTGTTGCCGAATTAGACCCTAACAATCGTGCAAAATTATTAGCCTGCCTGACAGCAATGCAAACACAGGCTTTTATTACCGGCACAGAATTACTTGAATTTGGCGATCTAACACAATTAGAAGCTTATAAGTTGTTCCACGTGGAACAAGGTAACATGAAATTGGCGTGATGTTCCACGTGGAACATTTGCCACACAACAGGAAAAGCTAACAATCATGAGCAACAAAAACGATCAATACGATAGTACTAATATTCAAGTTCTTAAAGGGTTAGATGCAGTAAGAAAACGCCCTGGCATGTATATTGGCGACACGGATGATGGTTCTGGTTTACATCACATGGTTTTTGAAGTGGTCGATAACTCAATTGACGAAGCCTTGGCAGGCTATTGCAAAGAAGTGAAGGTGGTTATCCAAACAAATGGTTCTGTAACCGTATCTGATGATGGCCGGGGCATACCTGTCGATATCCATGAAGAAGAAGGCCGATCAGCCGCAGAAGTCATTATGACCGTATTACATGCGGGCGGAAAGTTTGATGATAATGCCTATAAGGTTTCTGGCGGCCTACATGGCGTAGGGGTTTCAGTGGTTAACGCGCTGTCCGAAGAACTTAATTTGGAGATACGAAAAAATGGCTTTTTGCACAGGCAAAAGTATTTGATGGGCAACCCCGTTGCCCCTTTGGCAGTGGTTGGGCCTTGTGAAGGCACAGGCACATTAATTAATTTTAAGCCCAGCGCAGAAACTTTCACCAATATCGAATTCCATTACGACATATTGGCTAAACGCTTGCGCGAGCTGTCGTTCCTTAATTCGGGTGTCCGCATTAGCTTGGAAGATGAACGCGATGAACGTTCGGATGTGTTTGAGTTTGAGGGCGGCATCAGTGCATTTGTTGAGCATTTAAATAAAAACAAAACACCGTTGTTCCCTGAAGTGTTTCATTTTATCGCCGAAAAAGAAGGTGTGGTCGTTGAAGTGGCCATGCAGTGGAATGACTCCTACCAAGAAAATGTGTTTTGTTACACTAACAATATTCCACAACGTGAAGGCGGCAGCCATTTGGCTGGTTTTAGGGGGGCATTGACACGCACCGTCAACCAATACATTGAAAGCAGTGGTTTGGCAAAAAAAGAGAAAGTGCAAACCATCGGTGATGATGCACGGGAAGGCTTGACCGCCGTGCTATCGGTAAAAGTGCCAGACCCTAAATTTTCATCACAAACCAAAGATAAGCTGGTTTCTTCAGAAGTGAAGCCGCTGGTTGAATCGACCATGAATGAAAAGCTGCAAGAGTTCCTGCTGGAAAAGCCGCAAATTGCCAAAGCTATTGTTGGTAAAATTATTGATGCGGCAAGGGCTAGGGAAGCTGCCCGCAAAGCCAGGGAAATGACCCGCCGCAAGACCACCTTGGACATTGCCGGATTACCCGGAAAACTGGCTGACTGCCAAGAAAAAGACCCAGCCTTGTCTGAATTGTTCTTAGTGGAAGGGGATTCTGCGGGGGGTTCGGCAAAACAAGGCCGGGACAGGCGCACCCAAGCCATTTTGCCGTTAAAAGGTAAAATCCTTAACGTGGAAAAAGCCCGCTTCGATAAAATGATCTCATCCGAAGAGGTCGGCACGCTGATAACCGCCTTAGGCTGCGGCATTGGCAAAGATGAATACAATATCGACAAATTGCGCTACCACCGTATCATCATCATGACCGATGCCGACGTAGACGGCTCCCATATCAGAACCTTGTTGCTGACATTTTTTTATCGGCAATTGCCGGAAATTGTAGAACGCGGCTATATCTATATAGCCCAGCCACCGCTATACAAAATCAAGAAAGGCAAACAAGAATATTACGTAAAAGACGACATGCAATTGCATGAATACCTTATCCAACTGGCGTTGGATAAAGCCCAGTTGTTTACTGATGAAGCCACTCCGCCTATCCAAGGCCAAGGCTTGGAACGCTTGGCCAAAAACCATACTGAAGTGATGGGGGTCATCAACCGCTTAGGCAGGCGTTACGATGTGCTGTTCCTTGAACAATTCTGTTTTATGGATAGCATCACCGATGAAATCCGGCAAGATAAAGGCCAATTGGAATTATGGCTGCAAAAACTACAGCAACTGTTGACCGACTCGGAACATAAAGCAATATTTGTATTTGAATTGGATTACAGATCAGCAAAAGACTTTGTGCTTAACATCAACAAACGCCAACATGGCATCAACAAGCATTTTGTCTTGCCATCAACTTTCTTCAATGGCAAGGATTACCAAACCATCGTGAATTACGCCAATGAAACGGCAGGCTTGTTTAGCCCGAGCTCATACATGCAAATGGGCGAACGGCAACACCCCGTAGTGAGTTTTAAAGAAGCGTTTGAATGGATGATGAAAGAAATTAAAAAAGGCCAGCATATTCAGCGTTACAAAGGTTTGGGTGAGATGAATCCAGAGCAACTATGGGAAACCACCCTGGATGCCAATAACCGCCGCTTGCTGCAAGTCAGGATTGAAGATGCCATCGCCGCCGATGAAATATTCACCACGCTGATGGGCGATATTGTAGAACCGCGCCGCGATTTTATTGTTAAAAATGCCTTGGATGTGAGTAATCTGGATGTTTAAGTAAGTTACAGATCGGGGCGTTGTTTTGCGATGGCTTCGACTACGCTCAGCCAACGTACGTCAACACACCGAGTGATTGCTGAGCGGAGCCGAAGCCCCACGTCAAGTAAGCACCGCTCCACACGCTGGCTGAGCATAGTCGAAGCCCAAACGCCCGGTAAGGCATCACTCTAAAAATCAATAAACCAAGCAAGGAATATCAATGCTCACAGGCGAACTCCGTAGCCAAGTCGATAAAGTGTGGGATAGCTTTTGGTCGGGCGGCATTGCCAACCCACTGGAAGTCATTGAACAGATCACTTATCTGCTGTTCCTACGGCGTTTGGATGAATTGCAGACTTTGGCAGAAAACAAAAGTGCCAAATCCAACCAAGCTATCGAACGCCCTATTTTTCCCGAAGGCAAAGACAGCAAAGGCTGTAGCTATCAAGACATGCGCTGGCATAAGCTGAAAAACTTCTCCGCGCAAACAATGTTCAAGACGGTGGATGAACACATCTTCCCATTTTTACGCGAACTGGGTGGTGATGGCACAACCTATAGCAAACAAATGCAAGGGGCCCGCTTCACCATCCCCACATCGGCACTGTTAACCAAAGTGGTTGACCTGCTCGACCAAATCCCCATGCAAGACCGGGACACCAAAGGCGACTTGTACGAATACATGCTGGGCAAAATTGCCAGTGCCGGACAAAACGGGCAATTCAGGACACCCCGGCACATTATCCAACTCATGGTCGAAATCACCGCCCCCACTGCCCAAGACATCATTTGCGACCCTGCTTCCGGGACTTGCGGCTTTTTGGTGGCGGCGGGCGAATATGTGCGCGAGCATCATGCCGGACTGTTTTTTGATACTGCCCGCCGCGAACATTTCCACCAGCAAATGTTTCACGGCTACGATTTTGACAACACCATGCTGCGTATTGGCAGCATGAACATGCTGTTGCATGGTGTGGAAAACCCCAACATCACCTATCGGGATTCGTTGTCGCAAGATTACGCGCTGGAAGAGGAGCATTTCAGCCTGATTCTTGCCAACCCGCCGTTTGCTGGCAGCTTGGACTACGACAGCACCGCCAAAGATTTGTTGGCAGTGGTGAAGACCAAAAAAACCGAACTGCTGTTTTTGGCATTGTTCCTAAAACTGCTTAAACCCGGCGGACGCGCGGCGGTGATCGTACCGGACGGGGTATTGTTTGGCAGCAGCAAAGCCCATAAAGACTTGCGCCGCCTATTGGTGGAAGAACAAAAACTGGAGGCGGTCATCTCCTTGCCCAGCGGCGCATTCAAACCTTATGCCGGGGTCAGCACAGCCATTTTAGTGTTCAGCAAAACCAATTCGGGCGGCACGGAAGCGGTTTGGTTTTATAACATGCTGGCAGACGGCTGGAGCTTGGATGATAAACGCCAACCGCTATTGGATTTGGACAAACTGGGTACACGCCCTAAAACCGCACTATCAGCCGAAGAACACGCCAAAAACAACCTGCCCGATGTATTGGCACGTTGGCAACAGCGCGAAATTAGCGAACGCGACAACACGCGCACCGCCCAAAGCTTTACTGTGCCGAAAGCGGAAATTGCCGCAACCGGCTACGATTTAAGCCTAAACCGCTATAAAGAAGTGCTGCATGAACCAGTGCAGCATATTCCAGCCGCACAATTGCTGGCCGAACTGAAGCAGTTGGATAGCGAGATACAAGCGGGCTTGGATGAGTTGGCAGGGATGTTGTCTAACGATATTAATTAACGTTCCCTGAGCGTAGTCGAACTAGGGTCTGCCCTGAGCGTAGTCGAATGGGCTGACTGCAACGGGACAATATGATAAAGTTGCAAAGGGACATAGGTATGAGCAAGGGCTTCGACTTCGCTCAGCCCAAGGGGGTAGATGAAGAGGCTTTTTGATTGCGTTCAGCCAACGGACTGTGGCTTAGCCCAGACCAAGGGTGCGAATAAAATCCGTCCCTAAGAAAACTGATCGTTCCCTGAGCGAAGCCGAAGGGATCAACTGCGACGAGACAATATGATAGATTGGCAAACACTCACAACCTACCTGAACGGGGGCTTCGACTACGCTCAGCCAACGGACTGTGGCTTAGCCCAGACCAAGGGTGCGAATAAAATCCGTTCTCTAAGTAAAGCGAATCGTTCCCTGAGCGAGTCGAACTAGGGCTTGCCCTGAGCGTAGTCGAAGGGAACACAACCAAGGATTAAACATGCCTTACCTGTATATACTCGAATGCGCTGACGGCAGCTACTACACAGGCAGCACATGGGATTTAGAAAAGCGTCTATGGGAACACCAAAACGGCTTAGGTGCTAATCATACCGCCGACCGTTTACCTGTAAAACTGCTGTATTGCGAAGAATGTGGCCGGATAGAAGATGCTTATACGCGGGAAAAACAAATACAAGGCTGGGGCCGTAAGAAGAAACAAGCTTTAGTGGCCAGCGATACCAATCGATTGAAACAGTTGGCGGCATGTCGGAATGATAGCCGTAGCGGGTGCTTCGACTTCGCTCAGCTCAAGGGCGTAGAGGAAGACAACTCTAAAGGATAAGCAGTACGTTCCTTGAGCATAGTCGAACTAGGGCCCGCCCTGAGCGTAGTCGAAGGGAGCAACCACTTCGCCGCCCTTTTTTCTTATAGCATTTTCAAGACAGCGTAAAAATCACTTTTTTTGCAGCCCGCCTGCTTTGCCATACTGCCAATCAAAAAAGCTGAAAACGGAGATTTTGGGCAATCAACAGTCACTTTAAATTTTTTTCCGTCTTTTATTTTTACCCAATGCTCATGCGACCCATGTTGCGTAGTAAAGACAAAGCCTAGGTGAGCGAGTATAGCTTTTATTTCTTTGCAGGTTAACGGCGGATGCTTACCGCTCATGACGTCAAAATAGGCATGTTTTCATTAAAGACTTGCCCTACGTTATGGTAAAGACGGTGGACTATTTTAATAAAATAATATTCCATCCAAATAGATAAAGGTGCGCGTCTGTTTAGTAGCTGATGCCCATATACAGCATCACCGATCGCCTCATTAACATAGAAAATGATCTGCTCCTCTAACTTACGTTTGGCTTCTGCAAACGAATCGCCTTGAGTGGCCAAACTAAAATCAAGGCAAGTGGCAACCCAAACGCCGGATTCTTTTTTGGCAAAACACCTTATAATACGCATCTTAGGTTTCATTTTTATACAGCCCCTTAATTGAAAACGCATTTGCTGGCACACAGCAACAACTTTTATTGCAGGAGTCATTCTATAGACCCTATAAACACCTGTAAACAAAATAGGACACACATTTGCAAACCTGCAAAGGACTCAAGGCTGCTAAATCATCCAATATCCAGAGAATCCGACCCTGGGCTTGTTCTGAGTAGTGGCTTCGGCTTCGCTCAGCCCAAGGGCGTAGATGAAGAGGCTTTTTGATTACGCTTAGCCAACGGACTGTGGCTTAGCCCAGACCAAGGGCGATAATGGTAGCCGCACTCCGGGATAAGCCGCTAGTGTTCCACGCACCGCAGCACATTCCCTGAGCGTAGTCGAACTAGGGTTCGCCCTGAGCGTAGTCGAAGGGAGCTATTTATTGAATATGCCAAAACTTTATGAATACTTTGGGTTGATTGTTATGTTCTACGCAAATGAACATGAGCCTGTGCATGTTCATGGCAAAAGTCAGGGGCGAGAAGCCCGGGCGGAATTTATCATTATTAATGGGCTGGTAAATGAAATAAGCTATACCAATGTTACAGGTCGCCCACCACTACAGGCCAATGAATTGCGTTATTTCAAAGAAATTGTTAGCTATAAATCCGATGAAATCATTGCCAAATGGATAGATTTTTTCGTTTTGCATAAGTCCATCACTTCTGAAAATATCACAACAAGGCTCAAATGATACCCGAAACACTCAACATAACCCGTGCCAGACAAGTGGGTGATTACAGTCTGGTATTAGATTTTGATGATGGCAAACAACAGCTGGTCAATTTCAAACCATTTCTGGTCAAATCGCGTCATCCCGATATTCGGGCGTGGCTTGACGTTGATAAATTTGCCACATTCCGTATTGAATACGGTGAATTGGTCTGGGGGGACTATGAGCTGTGCTTCCCTCTTATGGATTTATACTTTAATGAACTGGAACACAATAGCCGCGCTTCGGATGCAGTAGCATAGCCGCGTGTAATTCATACCGCTGCCGTTCCTTTACGGGGGCTTCGACTTCGCTCAGCCCAAGGGGCGTAGATGAAGAGGCTTATTGATTGCGTTCAGTCAACGCACTTTGGCTTAGCCGACACCAAGGGCGATAAGAACAGCTGCACTACGGGCGAAGCCGCTAGAGTTCCACGCACCGCAGCACGTTCCATGAGCGAAGTCGAACTAGGGCCCGCCCTGAGCGAAGTCGAAGGGATCAACCGCAACGAGACCAAACTATCACTTGGCAAACTGTAAGACTGGGTGATACAGACAAGGTACGGCACGGCATGAATAATTCACCCAAGTGGAACTATGTTGGAAGCAATTTTAAATAGACATACGGTTCTGGATGGGGTACAAAAAAACAAACTATTCAACTTTAGATTAAGAGGGGCGATTATGACGACTGTGGTATTGAATGATGAATTGGTTAATCAGGCTATAAAAACAGGTCATTACCAATCAGCACAGGAAGCTATTGAGGTGATATTGTTTAACTACATCCAGACGCATAAACAGCAAAAAATCACTTTCGATAGCTTATGTGTCAATCTTAATAGGGATGATGAAGAAATTGACAGTCTGTTTCAGCGTAGCAAGGATGTAGGTGTTGGCGTAATGCTGGATGCGGAAGAATATGAGGCGATACAGGAAAAAATTGAAGTTTTACTGGATATTGATACCGCGCTTAGGCAGTTAAGTGCAGGTCAGGGTATTGAACATAGTAAAGCGAAAGAGCGGGTATTAAGTCATCTTGCAGGCAAATGATAATAGTATGGTCAAGGTTGGCACTTGAACGAGTGATGGAAATTGCCGACTATATTGCTGCCGATAAGCCGATAGCTGCCCACAATTGGGTCACTGAAATTTTTGATGCGGTGGAAAACTTAGCTAACTTTCCAGAGTTGGGGCGTGGGATTCCTGAAATTCGGGATAAGCGTTACCGACAAATTATTAAAGGTAACTATCGAATTATTTATAAATTAGAAGACGGGAAGGTTTACATTCTTACGGTTCGGCACGGTAGGCAAATTTTACCGCTTGATGAAATTCAGAGTTAAGAAGTTTAAGTGAATAAGAAATTGGAAAAGGTGCTGGAGTGACAAAAAAATTCCTTATGTCGCGCTTCAAGATGCCTATTGGTTTCAAGAAGGCCCAGGTGTACGCAATTGGCAATTTACAGACCAGGGAATAAAATTATTGAATTTTGCGAACATAGAGAAAGCTGGAGAAATTAATTTAGCGAAAACATCCCGCTACTTGGCTATTGAGGAAGTAAAAGCAAAATATCAGCATTTTCTCTGTGAAAGAGGGGATTTAGTTATTGCCAGCTCAGGCATAAGCTTTGATACTGACGGTTTTTTGCGAACGCGAGGTGCTTTTATCCAAGAAGAACATTTACCACTTTGTTTGAATACAAGTACTATCAGGTTCAAATCTAAAGACAGCAATGACTTAATTTATTTTAAACATTGGCTGCAAAGTTTTGATTTTAGGAGACAAATAACGAAGTTAGTAACAGGCTCAGCCCAGCAAAATTTTGGGCCAAGCCATCTAAAACAAATCAAAATCCCACTCAGGGCAATCGCGCTTAAATTACTCCAAGGATGCGAAGTAAATAATCATTATCCCATCCGGCCTTTAATCGCTTAATCTTGACGCCAACCTTAGATGATTTTTCAGCCTTGATCAGATTAAGAGCAA
>Ga0207960_1000119_pt1 | contig 20725 bp, 21 predicted proteins | sample CryBogCBH29May08_FD_184613 | JGI IMG/M metagenome (GOLD analysis project Ga0207960, IMG submission 184613) | Freshwater microbial communities from Crystal Bog, Wisconsin, USA - CBH29May08 (SPAdes) | ecosystem: Environmental > Aquatic > Freshwater > Lake | place: Crystal Bog, Wisconsin, USA... | reverse complement strand
GCGCAATGAGTTTTTGCAGGGTGACCCAGGAAGGGGTTTTATCAAAGAGCTCAAACAAGGGCATCCAGAACCAAATGGCGGCTAATGCCATCAGTACAAATTGGATAAGCCGAGAGCGCCACACCACCAAAAACTCTTCTTTGGCAATTTGTCCAATAGACTTTTTCATGTTCTTTCCTGTAGAGCCCATCTTAGGAAGAATCATTTTTAAGAGCCGCTCTTTGAGTGGCCTAGTACTTTGCTCTCGTTGGGGAGGTGAGCGGTAAAAAGAGATCAGCACTGCAGGTACTAGCAATAACAAAGCAAAATACCAACTCACCTTGAACTGTTCTACTAAGGTAGCCGGTTTATCAGCTTTGACAATGGCCTGCTGCTTTTGGACTTCAGTCGCTAAGGCTGCATCGTTAATTTCGATTTTGGCTTTGACGCGTAAATCATCAATCACTTTGGTGCCTAGCTGATTGCGCCGTGCTGCCATCACCTTTTTAGCAATCGCAGGGCTGGCATCTTCTAAGGCAACGGGGTCAGAGTACTTCCCAATACTTTTAATAATCAGGATGCCTTTTTGATTGTTACTCACTTGACTATTGGTTTGACCCTCAATCAGTGTTTTCAAAATAGCTAGGATAGAAGGATTAATTTCTTCAGCACTGAGCCAATTGTTGGTACTGCCGTATTTAATCCCGCGATTCTTAAGGAGTTCTTTCACGCCATCAAAGCCGGAGCTACCAATCTTTAAGGTGCGCTCAATCTCGGCAGCGGTTAAAGACTCACTTAAAGGAATACTGAGAACTTGATAGTGGTAGATATAACGCTTGGCATAAAAGTCGGGGTTATCGCGATAGATCTGCTCAATCAGTTGTGGAGTGGCTTCGGGGATCTTGCCAATCCGAGAGCTCATGTACAAGTTATCAGCACCTTGCTCTTGCATGGCTTTGAGATCCGTTTCCCAATCGGCATTTTGCTTGGTATCAATCTGGGCAATCGCTTGGCGAACTAGCGCTTGATTAATGAGGCCAGTTAAAGCTTGGGTTTTAATCCGCACCTGCAATTCAGGATCGGTTACGCCTTTGAGTTGAGTAACAGTAATAGCGTCTAACTGCCCAGCAGTAATGGTTTGATTATTGACCGTTGCCACCACTACAGAAGCCTTATCGCCTGATGGGCTGCCTTGCGCCCAGACTAAAGAGTGCTGAGCACCAAACAATACAAGAGCGACTACAGTGAAAAGCTGAAGGATTGGTTTCATAGGCAATGTTTTACTACAGTTTAATCAAAAAGACCCGCATCAAGCGGGTCAGAGGCAATACCAAACTAAAGCAGCTTAGGCCGTCAACATGGGCTCTGCATTTTGTTTCTTACGTCCAAACATCAAGAATAAGCAGCCGAGTAAGAATCCAACCTTAGGCGCCAGTGAGCCATCGATTTCGGGGGCGCCAGGAACCCCAGTTAGGGTGTAGAAAGTGCTACCTGATTTCAACCCAGTATAAGCAGTAGTTAATCCGCCAAGATTCACGGAGTCACCGCTATTTGGGGTTATTGCATGAATCACAGCCTGGTCGTTATACCTATTACCATTTTGATAAAACGAAACGCTTAAGTATAAATATTGCCCACCACCAGTATCTCCAATATTACTGCTGGAATTAGTCAGACCAGTAACTGTTGCTAGAGATTTGCTGTTCGCCCCATATTGAACATCGGTAAAGTGAATGAGCATACCCGGGGTTGTACCAGGATTATCACCCCAGGTTCCATAACCCGAACCCGTAACTACTTGACCATCAGAACCAGTAGTTGAAAAAAAGATATCAACCGTTTGCGCCTGGGCAATACCACCAGCTACCGCACTAGCAATGACTAGGGTAGCTGTAATGAGAAAGCGTTTAAAGGTAAGGTTGATATGGGTTTCCTGGCAATACAGTATTGAGTGTGCTCGAAATCTAGGGGCAGTCTTAACGGGATGTTAAGTCAGCTCAAAGGTCTGTTGCACTTATTCTACCTAGGTTTGATATGAATCAAAAGTATTCGTCAGGTTTATGGTGTGCAGTGCAATACATTAGGCTGCTATAGGCTGTAGAGCGGTCTTTGATGCTAATTGGGCTCTGCAGGCAGAGTGCGACCCAAAGCCGCCGTACATGAGCTTGGGCTCCTGAAAGCCCAAAAGGATCATAGATTAGTCAGATGGCTTTTTAAATAATTTAGTTATTGCAACAAGCTGACTACGATTAAAGTCAATCAATGACTTATAACCCTGGCAATTAGCTTGGTGCAAACATAAATCAAAAGTATCATTTTCCTTATGCTTGGCATGCAGCAGGCAATATTGATGATGCCAAGACTCCCCTAGTGGGCAATTAGTTTTATTTCGCTCTTTCATGGTGACCTCCAAACTAATGGTGGGCAGACTTGAATAAACTAGCATCCATAAATACATCTGGAATGCCACCTACTAAAAGTGCCTTAGTAGCTAAAGTCGATAAATTGGAATTACTCACCATCACCTCTTTGAGCTCAGTGCAGCCATCTCGGTGTATACAGTCTGAAAGAACTCCTGATGCAAGTTGACTCTTATAGAGAGAGCAACATTCCTGAGCCCAAGATCCATCTAATGGACATCTGTCATTACTTTTCATGGCATGCCTTATTTTTTCTATGCTTATGAATCAGTCTATGCTGATCTAAAGATAAATAAAGGTTCTTTTTATTGATCTACTTGATACAGAACAAATATGCTGCGATGCTTTTAATAATTATTCCAACACTGTCGGTTTACCAACCACACTCAGGATCAATCTACGCCCTACCAAAGATTACTCTTACGCAACACCAAGCTCATCCATGAGCTACTCACAATTGAGCCAATAGAGCAGCCTAGATTTATATGAAGTAATATGAATTTGGTCTGCCCAGCACGATTCGAACGTGCAACCTACACCTTGACAAGGGCACAAGCTTATTTCTTGCAAGCGTCTCTTCATGGCCGATCTGAGACACCTGAGTCAATTTGACTAATGAGGCGCCTGCTCACCCAAAGCAGACGGTTACCCAAAAGCAAAACCACCCGAATATGGCTCTAGAGACTGCAAATTTTAGGTGAGTTAGGCTGTCAGCATCGGCTCGGCGCTCTGTTTCTTTCTTCCGAACATCAAGAATAAGCAACCCAATAAAAATCCAACTTTAGGGGCCAGTGAGCCATCGATTTCAGGGGCGCCTGTAGATAATTGCACTACCCCCCACGACACAGAGGAGCTGGTAGCTGACATACCATTTGCAGTAGAGGTACGGTAGACGCCTCCATACAAAAGTGGAATTTCAGCATTCACAAACCCACCGGAAGGAGTTGTATATGCAAAAGCAATCGCACCGGTGTATCCAGCGGCGGAGGTATTAAAAGCGCCGTATGTTCCACCTGTAGTGGTACCTGGAATACCGCCAGTGGCCGTAAAGTATGCGTCAGAAAAAGCTAGTGCTTGTGAGGCATTGGTGCCCCACGGAGTGTAGGTAGCACTAACAGCGGTAGTGTATTGCGAGTAAGTTCCAGTGAAATAGGTAAAGTCGTAATTTGTACCGCTTACGGAGATATTACTGGTGACAGCATTACCCTGTGGATTCCATGCAGGTAGCGATGCTTGCGCCACACTAAGCCACCCACTGAGCGCGACTGCAAAGATCAGTAACCGTTTTTTAAATGATGTAGTCATATCACCCCTTGGGGTTGTAGTCTGTTGAAACACTAGGGCGGCAGTCTTAACAAGAGGCTAAGACAGCTCGAAGATCCGTTAAACATATCCTCATATCCTACTAATGTACATAGTCAACTCACTTGATTTAAATCATAAATAACTTCAATATCGAGCTGTATGTATTAAATGAATTTTTGGCACAGGCTGATATGTAGCCTGAGGCGGTCTTTCGTCCCTATCAAGCCTCGGAGGCGCCACCGGAACCTAAGCGGTCGTTCACCAAAAGCAAAAACCACCCGAAGGTGGCTTATGAACTACCAATACTAGATAAACTAGGCAGTCATGAAAGGTTCGGTGTTTTGCTTTTTACGACCGAACATCAAGAACAAACACCCAAGCAGGAAGCCCACTTTAGGAGCTAGTGAACCATCGATTTCGGGAGCGCCTGCTGGGGAAACCATGCTACCGGCGAAAGTATCACTCAAGAGAGTGATATTGGCGTCTATAGGACCGCCAACTATTACGTTATGGTTACCCCATGAGGCGGATTGCAATAGCACAGACCCGCCAAAGTCACCAATATTAGACCCAGTAGGGCCGTAGGAAAACATCAATTCATAATCTGAAGGCGATGGTGGTAAAGATGGGTCATCACTCATAGACTTAGAGATAAAAAAAACGCTCTGTGTATAAACATAACCTTTGTACTCTGTAAGGGCCCCTCCAGTGGGGCCAATTTTAAATGTATCAATTGTCCCGCTGTAAGTACCATTGTAGTTAATGGTAATCTGGTATTCGTAGGAGTTCTGAGCATATGAGCCATCACCGTCAGAAAAATAAATAAAGTCATACTGTTGCGCCTGAGCAGCCCCAATACTTAGCCAACCGCCAAGTATCAATACTGCAACAACTAATAGTTTTCTTAAATTCATTCTCGTGTCCAAAGGCTAGCGGTTTATATCCCAAGAATCGCCCTATCGAAGAAAGGCGCAACCTAAGGTCTACTGACTGCAGCATACATGGTTTTGATATAAATCAAATGACGGGTAAGCCCTTACACGGCTCCTTTTTACTGCAATGTCAGTTTTTGGCCGTTCTCTGCCTCTCAGATACCCCAAAACAGCTTATTTTGAACGGCTGGTACTGAGTGGATAAGCGACATTTAATGAAATGCACTTAAATCTACCAATACAGCTTCTGTCGTTTAAAACGACACCCACTGCAAACCAGACGCCCCTCCAAAGACTTGCATCTTTTTATAACTCCTTTTACAATACTATTAATCGTATTATTAAAGGGGTTGTTATGGGTGCTGTTGTTGCGAATGACTTAAAGACTAAAGGCATTAAAGCCATTGAAGACGCTTTACTGGATCAGCTCGAAGCGCCTGTATCAGTGCGTGGTCAAGTGAAGTATGTAGTAATGAGCCAGCAGCAGTATCAATATTTGCGTGAATGCGAGCTTGAGGCTGCGTTAGCTGAATCACGAACGGATTTAGCGGGTGGGCGCTTTGTTAAAGAAACTGTGGCGCAACACATCAAGCGTCTTAAGCAAATCAATAAATCCGCTCAATGACTTGGCAGTTAATTTTTACTGAGCAATACAACAGGCGCGCCGCGAAGTTTTTAAAGCGTCACCCTGATGTGGAGAGTCAATACGCTAAAACATTAGAGCTGCTAGAGCTCAACCCACATCATCCTTCACTGCGCCTTCATGGATTGACTGGAAAGCTCGATGGCTTGCAAAGTATTTCTATCAACCTGAAATACCGAGTCACGATTGAGATGATCATCACTGAAAATGAAATTGTGTTGATCAATGTTGGTGATCACGACGCAGTGTATTAATTTCACCATTGCTTAGCTTGCCGTTTGAAACGACAACGCATGAACAGGAAGTAGTTTTTTAACGCAGTGGCGCTACTGTAGAACAGCTTAAGAAATTATTTTTTACTGTTGGAATTCTTGAGGCCGTGTCGCACTATGTGTCGCACCGAAAAAAGGCCGTAGCTCTCAGAGCCATATATCATAAGGGATTGCCGTCGCACAGGATTTTTTCAATCCTCTGCTCTACCGACCGCTATTGGCCGTTTTGAGCCGTTAAACCCCAATTCGGCGCAGGAGACTCTATTCGACCCACAAGAGGTGCTCACAGACATTCAAAAGCCACTCCGAAAAGTGGCCTCTAGGACACAACATTAAGTAACTAAGGTAGTTTAGTATCCAGCCTGATTACACCAAACCAAACGCCAAGCGCAGTAAAGCTAAGGCAAGCAAAGCTAACCAGCCCTTCTTTAGGTAGCGCCCTACTACTGGCACTTTCCAGGCAATCACGATCAATACGATAGCGACCCCAATCCCAGACAGTGCTAAAAACGCCATCTTTTGCACAGTGACCCACATGGGAGGTGAGCTAAAAAAGTTCACCATGGGAGTGAGGAGCCAATAACTAAAGAGTAGTAATGCAGGAATGCGAACCGCATACGGAGAAAGTTTGAATAAAGGCTGCGCAGTAGCAAACTCGGCATTGACAGCAACCTTCTCCACTGCTTGAGGTTTGACTTGTTTGTAAAACAGCACACAAGCAAACGGCAGTAACAAGAGTGCTGCAAAGTACCAAGCAGTGCGGATCTGAATGAGGAAGGTTGCTGGGCTGACGGGAGCGACGGGCGTAATCACTTTAGCGACGGCTTTGGCCATCTCCGGATCAGCAATATTGATCTGCGCTTTAGAAGCTAGGTTGGCAATAGCCTGTTGCACAGCCTGATCTTGCATGTCTTTTTGAATGCCCCGAATAATCGGAATGCGAGCATCTTCAATCGCTACGGGGTCAGGATAAACATCAACTAACTTTAAGACTTGAATATTCTTTTGATCAGACAATAAGGTAACTTTGATAGCCCCTGGCTTTAAGCCTTGGAGCCAGCTTAAGGTCTGAGCGGGGATTTGCTCTGAACCACGCCACAGATTGGTACTGACAAAGCCCACTTTATGGACTCGTAAAAACTCTTTAATATCCTTGAGTCCACCATCCTTATTAATAATGGGCTGGATATTGGCTACGGCGACTTGTTCACTAGAAGGAAAGATCACTTCGTTGTAATGAAAGGTCTTGTGTTGATCAAGCATCTCCGGGTGCTTGCGAATAAAGTCATCTACAGCCTGCTCTTTAATGGGAGGCAGCTCACCGATTTGATTGCTCAAGTAATAACCTACTAAGGCTTGTTTACGCAATTGCTCAATTTGAGCAGCTTGTTCGGCAGTAGCCGCTTTGCCCGTTTTTTCAGAGACTTGTAAAACCAAGGTTTGATTAATCAGATCATTTAAAGCAAAGGCTTTCACTTGCTTAATTTGCTCAGGGTCAGTAACTCCCCGAAGTCTTGGGGCAGCCGCATAGTCAAGCTGGGCAGCGGTGATTTTCTCGCCATTAACCGTAGCGACAACAGCTGATTTGGCAGAGCTAGCAGCCTCAACCGTAGTCGATGCAATAACGGGAGCGGGTGCAGGAGTTTGGGCAATTGCATTGCCTAGCAATAGGCTAGCGACTATTAGTGCTGCAATGCTCAATGGTGTTTTGAAATGGATCATCTGTCTAGGGCTTAATAATATCCGATTGGATAGATATTAAAAGAAAACCACTCTAAAGAGTGGCTTAGGAACTATAAATACTAGGTTGACTTAGGCAGCCATCATTGGGGCTGAATCTTGTTTCTTACGACCAAACATCAGGAATAAACAACCTAGTAAGAAACCGACCTTCGGTGCGAGTGAGCCATCGATTTCGGGGGCACCAACATTATTAGGAGCGATAGGGTTTTGAGCATTGCCAGTATTAATGCAAATGCAATCAGAGTTCATTACATTATTGGTTGCACAAAGAGTCTAAGCCGGCCTGAGCTTTGCAACAGCGTGGTCACGCTTTTGGTGTGATGACGCAAAACTGTATAGAACATCATCATCTTGATGTCGTCCGCAACGCAACTTGAGATTTTTGCAGAGCTGTCGTGCGCAATTGAATTTGAGATTCTCCAAACTAAAGCCTAACTACTACAAATGTAGTAAAATACTGCAAAGGGGAGAAATATCATGGGAATGCCTGTAAGAATTGACGATTCACTATATGAACAAGCTAAGACAGAGGCTCAAATTGAGCGCAGAACCATTGCCGGGCAAATTGAGTTTTGGGCGATGGTTGGTAGAGCCGCTTTAGATAACCCGGACCTACCAGTTACTTTTGTAGCCGATTCTTTAGCCTCCCTATCTGAGCCGCGGGTTGATCTAACGCCATTTGTCCCTAGGAGCAAGGCGAATTAATGGCGTTCAGCGTTCTACAAACACGGCGTTTTAGTCGCTCTTATAAAAAGCTTCACGACAATATTGTGGTTGATGTGGATGAGGCAGTATTGCAGATAGCCAAGGACCCAACTCTTTGCGAAAAGAAAAGAGGCGATTTAGCCGATCTCTATGTTTACAAGTTCCATAGCCAAAACCAGCTTTTTTTAATGGGTTACTCTGTAAATGACATGGTTGAATTAATAACATTGGAGGCGGTAGGCCCCCATGAAAACTTTTATCGAGATTTTAAAAAGTAGGTATAAATATGGTCGGTAGGCCCGAAAAATCTCAACTTAGATTGCACAAAACCGGAAGAATCTCGGGTTACATTGCAGATTTCGCCAAAACAGCCTTTGCGAGAATATTTAGAACCCATTGATTTACTTGAAGTAAGGAGTCTTAACTTCAATTGCCGATGACACTTGAGCTACCGATCTCGCCTACTCCCTCTGAATGCACGCTACAAGGGTTTAGCATCCCGCGTTACTACTAAACCGTTTTTAGCGCTTTTGTAATTGCGCTAGCGCAATCGACAGCCCCTGAGGTTTACCAAGGATATCGACTAAAAGTAAGGCCCTGGCATCGCCGTCTGCGCTCACGATGAGTTTTTGAAATAAGCCAGATAGACCAGTAAAAGGACCGCTGGTAATGGCGAGCGTTTGATTGGGCTCAAATAAGGCAATGGCTGGCTTGCCATCAGAAGATCCGCTCTCTTGCAATGCTTTGAGAGTTTGGATTAAATCATCCGGTACAGCCACAGGATCTGCGTTCATTCCAAAGCGCACCAAGGCGTGCACGCCTCTGGTTGAACGAATGGGATACCAGTTACTCGAGATATCATCTAACTCGATAAACAGGTACCGAGCAAAGAGGGGTTCAATCAAGTGAACCAACTTGCCTCTTCTGATGCGGACGATCTCACACCAAGGCAAAAACACCGTATAGCCCTGCTGCTCTAAGTTTTGCGCCGCGCGTGCTTCTTGAGCCGGTTTGCTATGAATGAGATACCAAGCCATGGATCAATAGCAAAAAAGTGAATCTGCTACACCTCTCATGACAGAGGTGACAGATTACTTTTTGTCAGTCTCTTTATTCGATTGAGATTTGTCGGATTGATTACTGTAGCTACCGTATTTACTACCATATTTACCACCATATCTGCCGTATTTACTGCCATAGCGCCCATAGCGACTGCCATATTTAATGTAGCCAAAGATGCCGCCGTAGCCATAGCCGTAGTTATAGCCATAACGAATGCGCGATGGAATAAAGCCGTTGAAAATCACACCATCAATACGTTGACCCGATTTTGCAAAGACCTCTAAGGCTTCACGCACTTCAGCCAAGCTCACCATCTCTTGCCTGACCGCAAACATGGTGATATCAGACAGTTGGGCTAAAGCGCGTGCGTCATTGACTGGCAGTAGCGGAGGTGAGTCGATAAAGATATAGTCGTACTCGGTGCGCAGGCCTGCCATCATATTTTTTAAGCGATCGGTTGAGAGCATGTCTCCTGGATTTTTAACCCGCGGCCCTGCTGGTAAAAAGTCCATCCCCGGGTAAACCTCTTTGAGAACTACCGAGTGCACATCGACGTTGTCCATTAAGACAGTCGACAGACCAGGATCTTTGGGATTAAAAGCAATGTAGCGCTTAATCGAGGCCCTACGAACGTCCGCCTCCACTAAGAGAACTTTTTTACCGGCAGCTGCTAGCAGATAGCTCAGATTGGCTGATAAAAACGATTTACCTTGAGAGGGCACCGCCGAGGTCAATAGGATGACCTTCGACTGGGGTTTTTCTGCCAAGGCAAAGAGTAGCGAGGTGCGTAATGAGCGCAAGGCCTCCACCACGGTCGAGGTAGGTTCTGCTTGGGATAACATAAAAGCCTCGATTTCGCCAGACTCTTCGCGTTCAATCGCATCCATCTGCTCAGACGACAGTGGCACCACTCCCATGACAGGGTGTCCAATGGTTTGCTCGAGTCTTTTGGGGTCTCTGACCACGCCGGTAATGAAGGCTAAGAGTTGGCACACCACAAACCCAATGGCCATGCCTAAGAGCGCGGCAATAGCCACTGTTAAGGGCTTATTAGGACGAGCGGGTTTTTCAGGAACAACGGCTGGATCGACTACCGCTACGTTACCGACGGTACCTGCTTTAGCAATTTGCAATTGCTGGGCATTGTTCAGTAAGCTGACATAGAGCTGATTGTTTACCTCGACATCGCGTGCTTTACGAATGTAATCTTGCTGCGTTTGGGGTAAGTTCGAAATCGTTTTTTCGAGTCGGCTCGATTCCACCTGAATTTGTTTTAACTGATCGTTGACTGCCTTGAGTAAAGGATAGTCTGGTTGATACTGCACCTGGAATTGTTTACGTTTGAGCTCTAACTCTTGGCGTGAGCGCTCAATCCCCGTAGATTGCGCCAGCAACTCCCGAATTTCTCCAGGCACATCTAAAGTGCGTTTTTCATTTCGAAACGAGTTGAGGTTTTGCTCAGATACTTCTAAGTCTGCTTTTAAACGGGGCAATTCTTTATTCAAGAACTCTAAACTTTTTTCAGCTTCTTCTGAACGGCGGCTGACATTTTGCTTAACATAAGCAGTCGTTACCGCAGTGAGCATTTGGGCTGCTTGAGCGGCATTGGCGCTTTCATAAGTCACCTTAATAATGCCCGACTGACGCTTGGTCTCAGCAGCGGTCATTCGACCTAAGATGCCACCAATCCGCGAGAGCATGGAATAGACCGTCATCTTAAAGACCGTTCCAGGCCTTGCCTTTAAAGTCACTAAAGATAAAGACAGTTTGCCGTCAGCTGATTCACTAAGTAACTCGGTGCCTTGCCCCTTGAGTAACTCTTTGCCTTCATCATCTTTTAAAGTCCAAGTACGCTCTGGCCCCACAGTCAGGTAGAGCGGTTCTTCATAGAGCGCCCGAGGAATCGTCATCTTTTGCACCCGGAGCTCTTCACCACCCCAAGCAATAGTGCTATTCCACAGTGGTTTTGCTAAACCATCAGGCTCTTTACCAAGAATGCGTGAGAGCCAGCCACCAAAGATGGGGAGTCGGTTATCCACTGCAATGGTGATGTTGGCTTTTTCAGCTTCCACTGCTGCCCCAATCACGGTGCGAGAGCGCAAAATTTCAATTTCTCCTAAAACAGGAGATTGCTGAACATCTAATACCTTGGCTACCGCATTTAAAGCGCCCAGGCTAGAGCCTTTTCGCTCTTCCACCTGAATGAGCGCATCAGCAATATAGACCGGACTACTAAACAGTGCATAGAGTATTCCCAAACACAAAGTAACCGCAAAGGTTACGAGAAAATACCACCGAAAGAACAGCACATTTTCAACGATGTCGATTAAAGAAATGCCGCCCTCTTCTTGAATCTGAGCTCCCACATTACTCCCTACGTTGGGAGTAAAAACTTCTGGATTTTGATTGGGAATATTAGCCACGGTAAATAGGGGTAGTTTCTAGAAAGGGGTATTGTTGACGGATTGAACTGCTGAGGTCAATGGGAAAATCTGGGCTACAACACGGCCTAGTTCGGTAATATCTGTTGGTGCTACGAAGACCACATCGCGGGGACGCATAGTAAATTGCTCAGCCAAAATTAAAGATGACGGATCACGACCATCTAACTGATAAATCAGTGGCTCGCCGTTTTGGTCGGCCCGCATTAAATAGACTTTGCCAGCAGCAGATGAGAATGGATTTAAGCCGCCCGCATCGGCGATCACTTCAGCTAAAGTCATCCGGCCGCGGCGCATCACGTAAGAGCGCGACTGGTTAATACCAGCAGCATTACCGACCTCACCTAAGACAAAGATTTTGCGCACTTGACGATCAGGCACACTCAGTACGTCATTCGGTTCGAGCAGAATATTGGCAGAAGTTTCGCCGCCGTAATAAATCCGATCCAAATTAATGGTAACGGTCACTTTATTGCGCGTTAGGACTGCGTTGTATAAATCGGCCTCAGGGGTGAGTCCTCCGGCCAAGCCAATCGCATCGGTAATGCGCAGCGGCTGATCTGAGATTGGAATAATTCCGGGTTGGCGAATTTCGCCCGCAAGAAACACTTTTTTACTTCGAAAGGCTGCTACGTCCACATCAATCTGTGGGTCTTTAATATATTTAGATAGTTTCTTGGTTAAGTCTTCTCGAAACTGGGCCACGGTTAAGCCCCCTGCATGAATATAGCCCACAAACGGAAAGTACAACTCCCCTTTATCGTTAATGGTGCGCCCTGCCGGCATCGATGCGGTCCCGCCTTGCGTCACAGTCGTGGTGACGGGTGATAAATCGGGGTTGCCCCAAACAAAAATCCGCAAGGTATCTTGAGGACCTAAAATATAAGGCGTGTGCAGCACGTCTGAGTTAGCAAAGGGTCCCGCTCCAATGCTTTTTTTCTCAAAAGTAAGCCTCTCGGAATTCATATCTTTAACTAACTTGGGCGTAATTTTGACCAAGGTATAACTGGTGTCTGCTGGCTCTTCAGGACTCTCTTCCACGATCGGGCTTTTCATATAATGCGCAGACATGCCGGGAAGAATCGTGCAACCCGATATGAGGGTGGCAAGTAAAAATATTCCCGCCACAGCACAGGTGCGGGAAAGCCTGACACCGAAAGACGGGGGTAGCAATACTGCAAAAGAAGAAGTCAAGATCGAACGCATTATGAACACATACCTAATTGTTGAATTTTTTGAGCCCACAGCATGCACTCAGACTCCATCTGAAAAAACCCTTGTTGATAGTCTTGCTCGCTACCACCGATGGGATCGGCAATCGCTTCCCGATTACTCCAGTGACTCAATAATTTTGTTTTACCAATAGCAATAGGTTGAACTTTGTTGACCCAATCTATATGAGATTGTTCCATGCACAAAACTAAATCGGCGCTACTCAGATGAGAAGACATTAAAGCACGCGACACATGATTGCTCAGCTGGGGGGATATTTCTGGATAGTGAGTATTCATTAATATTTGCATATTTGGATCGGCACGATTGCCATCTACCGCCAAAGTACCAGCCGATGAAGCCTGCACATCTTTGCCCGCAAGCAATCGGCTTAAAAAGACTTGGGCAACTGGGCTGCGACAAATGTTGGCGGTACAAATGACCAGAATTTTCAATGTCATTATCCGGTATTTTCGGTATTTTGCTTGCGCTGACGGTCGTCGGCCGACTTAGTCAAGTCAGTCTGGGAAGACTCAGAAACCCTGGTTGACCGATTCTCATCCCGCTCTTGCGAGCCCGAATGCTCGCCAGAGTGGCGCCTTGATGCGCCCTGGGATTTTCTGGTCTGCAATTGTTTTTCCACAGCTAGGCGCCGGCCTGACGCAGTATATGTTTTCACTAAAGAAGACCACCCTGGAGCAAAATAGGCGCCTAGAGCGGTAAAAAGGAGGCCAACAATTAAAATAATCCAAATCCCATTATTGTCTGCAGAACCCTCTTGATCACCAGAAAAGTGGAAAAAGATGAGAATAAAATAGGTCACCAAAAAAATCGAACCCCAGAGAAATCGTTGGAATTCAGTGCGATAGGCACGCCTTGAATGCGAACTCCCCTTAGGAGGGGTGCTCCACTGAGAAAGCCTTCTTAAGATATTTTGGTAAGCAACTTTAGGCGTCATGAGGGATGGAATCGCAAAAAATAGGCAGGCAAAAGGCTATTCTAGCGTCTAACGGAAAAATGGCTCAAGATAGCCATTATTTAGCGCACAGAGGAGGAGATGGTCGATGCCCCCCCAATTTGCGGGACGCCTCAATCACCTGGAGTTTACCGAGTAAGGTTCGATAAAAGACCGCGTAGAGCACTATAAACACAGTAATGGCTCCTAGGATGATCGGGGGTCGATCATAAAACATGATCGCGATGCAGGCCGCAGGAAGCATGAGTAGACTCATGATGAAACCCGTTATGGAATTTTTTAAGACAGAATTGGAGGTCTGACTTAAATTGGGGTAGATAAATACTACTGCAACGAGTTGGTGCAAGTGCAGGCGATCTGGCTGGCCAGTGGACTTGCGACCCCGTTTGCGACGGTACATTGAGTACAGCACTTCGGTAATCGGGTAAACACAGACCAAGAACAGCGTAAAGGGGAATACTTCGGGATTTCTGACGGCGATTAACACCGAGCTCCAGGCAACACACAGTCCTAGCAAATAGGAGCCGCCATCCCCCAAAAAGAGCTTGCCCAACGGCCAATTAAATAATAAGAAACCAATAATGCTAGCAATGATGATTGGGATCATGATGGCTAAGGATGCATCACCTACCTGCACAGCAATCAACATGATTGCAGTCAGTGCCCAGATTGAAGTCCATGCGCATAGACCATTAAAGCCATCGATGATGTTAATTGCTTGAGTCAGACCACCCATCGCAAAAGCCGTAAAAATAATGGCAAGGGGATTAAAGCGAAGTAAGGCGTCAAAAGGCTCCCAGCCAACCGAGCGCAGTACAGTTCCTGTCATAAAGTAGGCAATCACAGCAGGCATAAAACCAGCCCATAAACGGATCGCAACCGAAACTTGCTTAGTAATATCTTCGGTAAAACCAAAAGAGAACACAAAAAAACCAAGGATGAATAGATTTCTGAGGAGTTGCTTGGACTCCCCTTGGAGTAACAGCACCCCGACACCGAGAGCAAAAATAATAGCCAAACCCCCAATCCGGGCGGTCGCAGACTCATGGAAACGCTGAACACCCACTACATGATCCATGGAATATTTGCCGTGCCACTGAGTGGTCACTTTAATCAAAAAACAGATTAAGACACTAGCAAGTAATACCGCTAAAACAATCTCACTCAGAATATAAATGCCAGCCATCACTCTAAAAGCCTCGGGAAATTTCCTTGGCTCAGTAGTTAAAGAAGCTAATTATGTATGATTTTTAATACTTTTGCTAAACATGAAGAATTTGCTACTAATCTTCTTCGAAATCTGGCACATGAGGATTGAGCAACTCATTGAAGGCGTGACTCCAGTTGCCTGAGCGATAGGTGCGCCATAACCAGCGAAGAATCAGAAAACCGACAAATCCCATGAGCATCAGAATGGCTCCAGCCATATCGGCTAGCCAATCATCAAAACTCGGATCTCGGCCCGTAAAATTTTGCAAAAATTCATCCAGAGCGCCTAAGACCCCCAATATGAGCAAGGTGTGTACAAGCCGGGGTAAAAAAGTTTTATTGCGCCAACCGAGGAAAATTAAACCCGCCAAGATCGCGTAGGCGACAAAATGCAGGAGTTTGTCGTTAAACGTCCAGATAAAACTACGCTCTAGAAACTTAAACGAGGCCAAAATGATCATGAGCCAATAAAAACTCCAAGCTGTCAGTAGCCAAGGGTTTTTTCGGCAATGCTCTACGAATTTCTCTCTCACCCTCTCATAATAAAAGAAAATCCTTTTCCTAGCTTAATTGCCCAAAAACCTCCCTGATACGCTAAATGAATCCTCTCGGGTTAAGATTTCACATGATCACTACTTCGCTAGTCCCCGCTGCTTTTGATTACCCCTTACAAGATTCTGCAGGGATCACCTGCATCGCTCAGGCTTGGGCGAAGATCCCTACCCCACTTTCGGACACCCAAAAACAAGATTTACTGGTGCGTATTAAGCGTCAGTTACTGGCGCAAAATGCGGTTTTGGTTGCGCACTACTATGTCGATGGGGATATTCAAGATTTAGCCTTAGAGACTGGCGGGATTGTGGCTGACTCATTAGAGATGGCGCGCTTTGGAAAAAACCATCCCGCCCAAAAACTGATTGTGGCTGGCGTGCGCTTTATGGGAGAAACCGCCAAAATTCTCAGCCCTGAGAAGCAAGTATTCATGCCTGATTTGGATGCCACTTGCTCTTTAGATTTGGGTTGCCCTGCTGATGAGTTTGCGCGCTTTCGTGCATTGCATCCTGACCGTGTGGTGGTGGTGTATGCCAATACGAGCGCCGCTGTAAAAGCACAAGCTGATTGGATGGTTACCAGTTCTTGCGCTTTGGCAATCGTGCATCAACTCAAATTAGAGGGCAAGAAAATCTTGTGGGCCCCAGATCGACATCTGGGTCGCTACATTCAAGAGCAAACCGGGGCTGACATGTTGCTCTGGAATGGCGCTTGCATTGTGCATGATGAATTTAGAGGGGCAGAGCTTGAAAGCTTGCGCCTAAAACATCCTGAGGCCTTGGTACTGGTGCACCCAGAGTCTCCCAGTAGCGTAGTGGCCCAGGCCAATGTAGTGGGTTCTACTTCGGCGATGATTAAAGCCGTTGTAGAAGGTCAGGCTCATGAATACATTATTGCAACTGATCAAGGCATCTTGCATCGGATGCGCCAATTAGCACCAGGCAAACATTTAATAGCTGCGCCTACTGCCGGTGAGAGTGCGACCTGCAAAAGTTGCGCCAATTGTCCATGGATGGCGATGAATGGTTTAAAAGGAATTTTGCAATGCTTAGAAGAAGACTGCGGTGAAATTAGCGTACCCGAACTCACTCGCTCAAAAGCGCTTGTATGCATAGAGCGTATGCTCGACTTCACCACCCACCACCCCGAACTCTTGGCAAAAGCGCAACATGGCTTTGTAAATAATATTGGCGCAGCGTAGAGCATCAGTATCACTATCAGTATCAGTATCAGTAAGCAGCTCGAACATGCGAGACTTTTAACTACCCACTTTTTAATGTAATGATGGAGTTTTTTACTCTTTAGTTTCTTTAACTTTAGCCTGCCACTATGAACCCTAATGCCATTTCTTCCTCAGGTCCGTCCATTCCTTTTGAGTTCAATGAAACTTTAGAGCAGGCACGCCAGCGCAATATTCACGATGCATTATTGGAGGATGTAGGGCGCAATGATTGGACCGCTTTATTAGTTTCCGATCAAGCAATGCAAGCACAATTACTGGTGCGTGAGTCGGCTGTTTTATGCGGTATCGATTGGTTTGAGGGCTGCCTAAAAACACTCGACCCACAGGCGCAAATTGTCTGGACCTACCTTGAGGGCGATCAAATGCAGGCCAATACTCCGGTCTGTACCATCCACGCCAAGTCTCGGGCTTTATTAACTGCAGAACGCCCTAGTCTCAATTTTTTACAATGCCTTTCTGGGACGGCCACGATGACCCGTTCTTATGTTCAAGCTATCGCCGGAGTAAGTCCCAACCCGCGTGGTTGCCAGATCCTCGATACCCGTAAAACTATTCCAGGTTTGCGCCAAGCCCAAAAGTATGCGGTGCGGGTGGGTGGTGGCGTCAATCAACGCTTGGCCCTGTGGGATGGCATTTTGATCAAAGAAAACCATATTGCCGCTGCTGGTGGCATTGGCCCCTCATTGCGCGCTGCCACCGCCCTTCATGCAGGGGTTTCCATTCAGATTGAAGTGGAAAATTTATCTGAGCTTGAGCAAGCCCTTGATGCGGGAGCACTCAGCATTTTGCTGGATAACTTTTCTACCGAACACATGACCCAGGCCGTGCAATTGAATGCAGGCAGGGCTTTACTTGAGGCCTCTGGAGGAATTGCGCTAGATCAGATTCGGGAAATTGCGCAAACAGGAGTGGATAGGATCTCTATCGGCAAGCTCACCAAGGATATTGTGGCAGTGGATTTTTCCTTAAGAATTCAGTCTGCCTAGATCAAAAGGTTCTATATTTCATGGAATAAGCAGATAGTTAAGCTAGAATTCTCATTGGTGATCATTTAGTTTATTTTGTTGGACAAACCGATAAAATCGTGAAGAAGGCCCCTGCTAACTCAGAAATTAAAGGACACTCTTTTCAAGAGGCTCGTGAGCGCTTGGGAATTTCTCTCCAGGAACTCGCTCAGAGATCTTGCTTTTCAGTACATCAAATTGAACAAATTGAAAATGGTAAAAGTGATGCGTTTTATTCTTTAGCCATTAAAGCCCATGCAGCGAAAAAAATTGCTGAGCTCTTAAATTTATCAGATGCAGATGCATTCGAATGTAAAGTCAAGCCAACTACCACAGCAAAAGAAGTTGATAGTGCAGATACTGGTCCCGTTACTGAAGATGTATCCAATGCCAATTCTTTGTTTAGCACGCTGCCCAGTGCACTGGGTAAACAATTAGAGCCGCGGTTTACCCCAGACTTAGATAGCAGCTCCTCAATTGATTCGATGGATCGCCCCGCACGCTCCCGTAAGTTCTTGCTTGGGGGGTTGGTGTTGGCAGGAATTGTTTTTATCGGTGCACTGATTGAGTCTGGGATGCTGGTACAAGTGCAAACATGGTTTTATCCAAAGCCTGCTCCAGCGCTTGAAATCATTCTTCCAGAAGAAAAAGAGCGTCAAGCAACACATGGGCAAGTTCGTACTGCAACGGACAGTACCAATTCCAATAGCTCTGCTAGCACTAGCACTACTGCTACTGGAACTGCTGCTACCGCAGCGACTAATCTGCCCACCAATACCCCCACTACTTCATCAGCAGTAATCCCGCCGGCAGTGACTGCTGTAACAGCTACTTCAGTTGCCAATACCGTGGAGGGTTGCCCTAGTGTCGGCGATACCGCAAGTAGCTATACCCCAACCCAAAGTAGCCGCAGTGCGGATATGGTTTATGTCGTGAGCAAAGTAAATCAAACCGTGTGCGTCGTTGATGCTAACGGGAAAATTCAGAATCGCAGTTTAGATTCAGGTGCTAGTGCCTCTTTTTATGGCAAACCGCCCTTCAAGGTCATGACTGGGGGGCTATCTCAAGTTGATCTGTTCTTCCAGGGCTGGAAAGTCAAACCAAGCAATCCTAACGACAAAGCAATTGAATTATTTCCTACGATGAATGCAGCGCCCACTACTACCACTTCGCCTGCTCCAGCGAGCAATGCTAGTAATCCCAGTAATTAAGCTCTCAGCATGAATTGCGTTTGACGAAGCGCGAGCGTTGCTTTCACTGTGAACTGCCTGCTATTCTTAGTCTTCCGAGTTACTACCTTGTGGCGTCAGAATGGTTGGATATGACACCGCCCAAGTGCCAGGATAATCACGACTGAAATGCAGTCCTCGGCTTTCTCTTCGCATTAAAGCTGAACGTACGATCAACTCTGCACACTCGAGTAAGTTACGAAGCTCAATCAGATCTCGTGTGACTTTAAAGTTAGCGTAATACTCTTGGACTTCATATCTTAGCAACTTGATGCGATGTAATGCTCGCTCTAATCGGCGATTGGTTCTCACAATACCGACATAGTTCCACATCAACGAACGTAGCTCGTCCCAGTTATGAGCAATAACCACTTGCTCATCGGCATCCTCTACCTTGCTTTCATCCCATAGGGGAAGCTTTGGTAGGGCTGGTGTTTTAAGTTCTGCTATATCAGCAGCAGCAGCTTTACCAATCACAATGCATTCCAATAAGGAGTTGCTGGCCAAACGATTGGCGCCATGCAAGCCGGTGTAGGTTGCCTCACCCACAGCATATAAGCCCGCCAAATCTGTGCGGCCCTTGAGATCTGTCACAACACCGCCACAGGTGTAATGCGCTGCTGGAACTACGGGAATGGGCTCTTTAGTAATGTCTATACCGAGCGTCATGCAACGCGCATAGATCATCGGGAAATGCTCTTTGATAAAAGCTTCGCCTAAATGGGTTGCGTCGAGATGCACATAATCTAAGCCATGCTTTTTCATCTCAAAATCGATCGCTCTGGCAACAATATCGCGTGGAGCAAGCTCATTGCGTTCATCATGCTCCGGCATAAAACGGGTGCCATCAGGTAATTTCAATACACCGCCCTCACCGCGCATCGCCTCCGTAATCAGAAAAGTACGATCGCTGGGGTGATACAGGCATGTCGGATGAAACTGAATAAATTCCATATTACCTACACGGCAACCAGCACGCCATGCCATGGCGATACCATCACCAGTAGCGGTGTCAGGATTACTGGTGTAGCGATATACCTTGCCAACCCCACCAGTCGCCAGCACGACCGATTTTGCTTGAATGGTTTCAACCCGATTATTTTGAATATCTAAAGCATAAACACCATAGCAACGATTCGGCTTAGTGCGCGCAGTCTTAACATCTAAATGACGATTGGTAATGAGATCTAGAGCAATCCAATGCTCTAGTAGTTGAATATTTTTATGTGCGCGCGCTTTATCGAGCAGCACTTCATGGATAGCCTTACCGGTTGAATCAGCAGCATGCGCAATCCGACGTTGGCTATGACCACCCTCACGGGTTAAGTGCAAACCCATTGGACCAGATTCATCGGGGGTAAATGGCACCCCTTGATCGACCAGCCATTGGATTGCATCAGAGCTTTCTTCCGCAATATACCGAGCCGTTGACTCGACTACGAGTCCAGCCCCTGCATTTATGGTGTCCTCTACGTGAGCGTCAATACTGTCATGCTCTTTATCAACGACCCCAACAATACCGCCTTGCGCCCACGCTGTGGCACCCTCACCGAGAGCACGCTTGGCCATAATAATGACCGGCTGGGTCTCAGCCATGTGCAAAGCCACCGTTAAGCCAGCTAAGCCTGCTCCGATAATCAGGACGGGTAACTCTGCTTTGGGATTAGCTGCTGAAGTTTGGGGTTTTGAACTGGCCATGGAGTGTTAATTCTAAATGGCAATAGGATTCTTGGTATTTTTCACCCCATTAAGCAGTCGTTCGAGGAATAAAAGGTGCAAATCCCTGACTTTTAGCCCC
>Ga0207960_1000111_pt1 | contig 22548 bp, 20 predicted proteins | sample CryBogCBH29May08_FD_184613 | JGI IMG/M metagenome (GOLD analysis project Ga0207960, IMG submission 184613) | Freshwater microbial communities from Crystal Bog, Wisconsin, USA - CBH29May08 (SPAdes) | ecosystem: Environmental > Aquatic > Freshwater > Lake | place: Crystal Bog, Wisconsin, USA... | reverse complement strand
GTGATTTTCATGATTTCACTTTGTTGATTGAGTCCGGCCTCAAAGTTTCCATAGGTGGTTTCAAACTCACCTAAAAAATGAGCTTTGCCGCTTGCGGTGGCGAGCTTTTCATAAAAATGAAAGCGCATCAAGTTTTTGGCCCTTTGAAGTTCATCCTCCATCACCAATTTATTTTTGAGGTGCTCAATCTCACGTAAGATAATTCCTTCTGCTAAGCTGGCACTTTTTCCTTTTTGAAGATCGGCCATAAATACAAACATTCCTGGATCCCGGAGCGAAAATGAACCAGAACTAATTTCTGTAGCGATTCCTGAGTTCACTAAGGCACGGTTTAGGCGACTATTCATACCATCAGTGAGAATTCCTTGAATAACTTCAAACACTGGAGTGTCTAAGCTGGCAGCCTCTGGAATTTTAAACGCCATCCAAAGCTTTTCAGATTGAATATTCAAAGGCACTTTTTTTCTTCTTTGCGCCGTTTGTTCCACATCCTTTTTGATTTCGCCATCGGGAGTGTTTTTTGCAGGGAGGGATCCATATGCAGCTTCTACCTTACTGATCACTTCCTTTTCATCTACATCTCCCACCACCACGATGGTCGCTCGATCAGGACTGTAAAATTTTTCGTAAAAATCACGAGCATCTTGTGCAGTCATCATGTTGAGATCTTGTTCGTAACCAATAACCGGCCAGTGATAGGGGCTATCAGTATAGGCTGTTTCAAATATGGTTTGATAAAGAGTTCCTTCTGCTGAATTTTCTTTTCTAAAGCGACGTTCATTTTGAACCACTTCTCGCTCAGTTTTAAAGGATTGATCATTGACGAGTAAATTCACCATTCGATCACTTTCAAGGCCGATAATTAAATCCAGGTGTTCTTTGGGTAGCTCTTGAACATATACGGTGTGATCGTTACTGGTGAAAGCATTTTCACCCTCCACGCCTGCTTGTTCTAGGATGGAATCAAATTCGCCTTCTTTATGATTTTTTGTTCCCTTAAACATCATATGTTCAAATAGGTGCGCAAGGCCGGTTTTACCAATCACTTCATTTCTGGAGCCAACGTTAAACCAAGTTTGGTAGGCGAAGGTAGGAGAGGAGGGATCTTTTAAAATTAATAATTTTAATCCATTTTTAAATTGAACTTTTTTAACAGCAAAATTTCCTGCTACATTTTTTGCGCTTTCATTGCTCTTGATGTTTTGTGTTTGGTGCGAACATGCAGAGAATAAAAATGAAGTGAAAGTGATCAACAATAAAAGTGGAATTTTTTGCATAAAAAGATTATCCCTAAAGTGATGGCTAAAGTCAGTTACAAAGTATTGCCAAAAAAAAACGCGTTGCATTTTCTGGCTGCTGCAGCGGTTCTGATTACGATAGTGGTGGGCGTGGATCAAGCGGTTCACTCTTCATTGTTCAAATTAAAAAATATTATGGTCGAAACCATCAGTGATGCTTATCCATTGACGGTTGAGCAAGTGAAGTTGATTGCCAAGATCCCCGTCGATAAGCAAAGTTTGTTCGAATTGAACATGAAGCCCATCGAGGCCCGCTTGCTGAAACACCCTTGGGTGAAGGGTGTGGTCATCGGAAAAGAGTTCCCGAATACGATTTCACTGAAAATTGTAGAACGAAGCCCCATTGCCTTGGTAACCGAATCTCATGGCAAGGTCTTATATCTTGAATCTGATGGCACCATGTTTGAAGACCACTCAATTGTTTATTCCAAAGATCTGCCGATTTTGCAGGGTTTTGTGATCCAAAACTTAGAAACCATGAAACAGGTCCGTGAGCTTTTATTTGATTGGTTTCAAGAGAGTCACTTCCCGGGTCTCAAGGTTTCATCCTTGAGTTATGATGAAAAACTAGGGCTAAGGGCTGTAGTCTCTTATCCTCTTAAAAATGGCCAACTCATGAGACCGGTAATTGAGTTAGGTCTCAGTCTTGATGAGGCGATCACTATCTCCCAAGCCTCCTTTAAAAAGGTTCTTGAGTACCTAGCCTCTCGGTCCTTGCCAGCGTCAAAAATATGGCTAGGGGATGGGAAGAAAATCGTTGTCAAAATGGCGAGAGGCTCATAGAATTTTATATATTGATGCTCACCCCGAGGGTGAACGAATTGCGTCAGGCAGTTTTTTGTCCATAGGAAGGATTAGGAATGTCTACTTATAAAAGAGAACTCATCGTCGGTTTAGATATCGGCACTACTAAGATCTGTTGCATCGTCGGTGAATTTCAACCCGCAACAGCTTCTGAACCTTCAGAAATAAATATTATTGGATTCGGACAAGCGCCCTCGATCGGAATGAGAAAAGGCGTAGTGATCAATATTGATTCTACTGTTGATGGAATTAAAAAAGCCGTAAAAGAAGCGGAAAATATGGCAGGAATTAAAATTTCTTCTGCTTATGTTGGTATCGCTGGTACGCATATTAAATCGTTTAATTCTTCTGGTGTAGTTGCAGTGAAGGATAAAGAAATCAATGAAAGTGATATTCAAAGAGTAATAGATGCTGCAAAAGCAGTGATGATTCCTCAAGATCGCGAAGTACTTCATGTGATTCCTCAAGAGTTTATTATTGATGATCAAGATGGAATCCGCGAACCAGTAGGCATGAACGGGGTGCGCTTAGAAGCAAAAGTTCATATTGTTACTGGTGCGATTAGTTCTGCTCAAAATTTAATTAAATGTGCAAATCGAGCTGGCCTCAGTGTTACCGAGCTTTGTTTGCAGCCGATCGCCTCCGCTGCCGCAGTTCTTTCCCAGGATGAAAAGGAATTAGGGGTAGCTCTAGTAGACATTGGTGGTGGAACCACTGATATTGCAATTTTCCGTGAAGGTGCACTTCTTTATACCAGTGTTCTTCCTATCGGTGGAACTCACATTACTAACGATATTTCTGTAGGCCTTCGTTGTTCATTGGAAAACGCAGAAAAAATTAAACTCGCCAATGGTTCCGCTATCGCTTCTCAAGTAAATGATAACGATACTATTGAGGTTCCAGCAGTGGGAGAGGGAAAGTCTCGCGTAGTTTCCCGTAAAATTCTCGCTGAAATTGTAGAAGCACGTGTGGAAGAGATGTACTCACTGATTCAAAAAGAAATTAATTTATCTGGATATGCTGATTTACTGGCAGCAGGAATTGTTTTCACCGGTGGCACCACTTTATTGCATGGAATGGTTGAGTTAGGTGACTTTTTGTTTGAAATCCCTCTCAAACGTGGAGTTCCAATGCGGCTTGGTGGATTAAAAGAAGTGGTGAATTCTCCAAAATATTCTACAGCTGTTGGCTTATTAAAATATGGAGCTGAGCGATTGGGCTCAGGCTCTCAGCATCACTCTCTCTTTGGAGAGAGTTTAAACAGTTTAGATGGAATGATTGGAAAAATGGGAGGCTCAATGAAGTCTTTCATGAAAGATTTGTTTTAGGTTTATTTTAATAGTTTTGTTTTAACGATTATAACAACGATAGGAGACGGTGTACATATGTTCGAAATTCAAGCAGAAAAAACATTAGGAGCGAAAATTAAGGTAATCGGAGTGGGTGGCGGCGGTTGTAATGCTGTTAATACCATGATTCGCGCAGGTTTGACTGGCGTAGATTTTATTGCAGCCAATACAGATAAACAAGTTTTAGAAAGTGTATTAGCTCCCACTAAAATCGCGATCGGACAAGAAATTACCCGTGGATTGGGTGCTGGCGCAAATCCTGAAATCGGCCGTAAAGCAGCATTAGAAGATTACGCACAAATTGCTGAAATGATGTCAGGTGCGGATATGGTATTTATCACTGCCGGTATGGGTGGTGGAACAGGAACTGGTGCCGCTCCTGTTTTTGCAAAAATTGCAAAAGAAGTAGGAGCTCTAACAGTAGGTGTAGTGACCAAGCCATTCCTTTTCGAAGGTAAGAAAAGAATGAAACAAGCGATTGAAGGCATGAATCAATTGCGTGACTGTGTAGATTCACTCATTATCATTCCCAACAATCGCCTTCTTAGTGTTTCTAGTTCTTCTCTTTCGATGATGGAAGCTTTTAAAAAAGCGGATGAAGTTCTACTGAATGCCGTACAAGGTATCTCAGATCTCATCAATCACACTGGATATATCAATAGTGACTTCGCCGATGTTCGCACGATCATGCAAAACAAAGGACTTGCACTCATGGGTATCGGTTTTGGTGAAGGCGAGCATCGCGCGCTAGAAGCCGCAACTGCAGCGATTTCTTCCCCACTCTTAGAAGATATTTCTATTAATGGTGCAACTGGAATTATTATCAATATCACTGGTGCTTCTACTCTCACTCTCCATGAAGTGAATGAAGCTACCTCTATTATTCAAGAAGCTGCAGACGAAGATGCCCAAATTATTTTTGGAACTGTGATTGATGAATCGATGAATGGGAGAGTAAAAGTAACCGTAGTAGCAACAGGACTTGGTTGTGATGCAAATTTACTACTTTCTCCAAGTGCAGCAACCAATCATGCTTCATTAGCTGCAACTGCGGCTAGTGCTGCTGCGATCGCAAGTGCAAATGCAAATAAAAACACTACGCATGCAGCTGCTGCAAATATTACTACAGACAACAATAGTGGTAATAACGGTAATAATAACAGCAATAATGCCAACAACAGTTCTTTGAATAATGGCCTAGGCGCTGTTAGCGCTGGTAACATCGTACCGGTGCTTCAAAATAATGCTAATTCAAATGAAAATAATAATAACCACAACAATGCGAGCTCAAACATAATTGCAGCTAGCAATGTGAATGGGAATAGTAATGCCAATGCTGCTTCTGCAAACCCAGAGCTAGCACGTGCTCGGGAGATCGCTCGTCGATTGGGAATGATTAGCGATAATGATAATAAAGATATTGATACTCCGGCATTTATGCGTCGTAATCCGGAAAATGTCGATAACAACGCTTAATAATTGGAATTAACTTGGGATTTTGCCCCTCATCCTCTGGGTGGGGGGCTTTTTTATTGAAACTTTGGATCAAAATTGTAGGATGTTTATCTATGTTAGAGAGAAATGAAGTACTCAGTAGCGGTGCGGCGAAAATTGACGAAAAACTAAAATCTTTTGGTGCTGCTCGACCATTCTTTCACGCAGTCTTGGGTTCAGGGTTTAAAGATTCTGTGAAAACTGGAATACCCTCTTCTTTTACGGTGAAGGGTGAGATTTCATTTAGTGATGTCCCAGGATTATTTCCATCAACTGCACCTGGGCACGATGGAAAATATATTATTGTTGAACACACAGCGAGCAAAAAAACGGGAGTGATTCAAGTGGGGCGCTTGCATGGATATGAGGGACTAGATCCACGCGAGGTAGTTCGTACGGTAATGTACACGCGTGAACTTGGAGCAGATCAATATTTTATTACGAATGCTGCCGGTGGAATTGAAAAAGGACAAAAGCCTGGGGATGTAATGATCATGACCGATCAAATAAATCTCACGGGAAAAAATCCACTCATGGGAGAGAATCCAAGAAAACCCAATGGCGAAGAGTGGGGCCCACGTTTTCCAGATGTCACTTGTCTGTTTAACCGAGAGAAAAATCAGATTCTAAAAAAAGCATTCCTGAATGAAAAGTTAACTGTTCATGAGGGAGTTTATATTGGAGTTTTGGGACCGGTGTTTGAAACACCTGCTGAAATTGCATTTTATATTAAAGCCGGAGCACAATCGGTAGGAATGTCTACAGTTTGGGAAACCGTGGCGCTGAAACATAGTGGGGCTCAAGTGAATGCACTTTCTCTCATCAGTAATCTTGGTGCTGGAATTGAACGAGCAATTGATGGAACAGCAATTGAGTTGGATCACTTCGCGATCATGGATGCTTGTAAGAGTTCCTCTATTGGAATTTTAAAAGGAATTTTACTCACAGCATGCAATCAAATCTAGTTCGTTTTGATCTTGGGATTCGAGCAGGCTTGCTGCTTCCGATGAAGAACGGAACTGGTGAAGTACGAAATCAGTTTTTTATTGGAATTAAAGATCACTATATTGCAGAAATAACACCATTTCGTGAACATTACGCTTTATCTTGCGATCATTTTTTAGATCTGCAAGATCAAATAGTTTTGCCAGGATTGATTAATGCACACACACATCTGGCGATGAGTTTACTTCGTGGATTTGAAGATGATCTTCCTTTTAAAGAGTGGCTCTTTGATCGTATTTTTCCAATCGAGGCTGAATTAGTGGATGCTCATTTTGTAAAAGTGGGAACTAGATTATCAGCACTAGAGTGTATTCGGTTTGGCACGACAACCGTTAACGACATGTATTTTTTTCCAGAATCAACAGCTGAAGTATTAGATCAAGCAGGAATGCGTGCAATCATTTCTCAACCATTTATTGATTTTGTAATGCCTGATGAAAAACACTTAGGAGTGAATCCTATTCCTGGTCGTGCGATTAGGTTTAAAAATTTTCATCAAAAGTATGCAGGTCATTCTAGAATTCAAACTGCATTGGCGCCTCATGCTCCCTATACTTGCGGTGATGATTTACTAAAACAAATTGTCGAACTATCTCGTGAGCTAAAAGTGCCTGTTCATATGCACGTGAGTGAAACCAAGGGAGAAGTAGAAGAGTCGCTAAAAAAGTACGGAAAGCGACCTGTAAAAAGACTTCACGATCTTGGAATATTAAATGAAAATTTTTTTGCTGCCCATATGATTCATGTTGATACTGAGGAAGCTAGACTATTTGCAAACTCTGGTGCAAGAGTGATTTATAATCCAGATTCAAATTTAAAGTTGGGTTCAGGAATTGCTCCCATTTCTGAGTTCAGAAAATCAAAGATTTTAGTAGCGCTCGGAACAGATGGAGCTGCCTCTAATAATGATCTCTCGATGTTTGGAGCAATGGATTTAGGAACAAAGCTTCAAAAGCTTTCAAATCAGAACAACACTGCAATGGTGGCTCTCGATGCACTCAATCTTGCCACTTATGAAGGTGCTCAAGCGCTTGGATTAGGGAGTAAAATTGGATCAATTGAAGTAGGTAAGTGTGCGGATCTCATTTCTGTTCGAATGGACTATCCTCATGTAAAACCACTTTATTCTGTTTTAAGCCAACTGGTATATGCTTATCAGGGTTTAGAGGTTGATACCGTCATTTGCGACGGAAAAATCCTGCTTCAAAAAGGGCAACATCAAACTCTCAGTTCTGAAACGATCTATCAAGATGTTGAAAAAATTAGAAATCAAATCAAAAAAACCAGTAATTGAGTTTGATTATGATGATTTTTTCTGAAAACGAAGATTAATCAGCTCCACTGTTAGCGAAAATGCCATGGCAAAGTAAATATAACCTTTTGATACAGATGCTCCCATTGCTTCTGCAACTAACATTACACCAATTAAAATTAAAAATGCGAGGGCAAGAATTTTAATCGTTGGATTGTGATCAACAAAATCACTAATAAAGCTAGAAAGTTTAAGCATGATGAGCATAGCGGCGATCACTGCTAAAATCATGATCGTAATGGATTGAGCCATTCCAATTGCAGTAACAACGGAATCTAAGGAAAAAACAATATCGATCAGCATAATCTGAACTACTGCCGCTTCGAAATTGCTGGGCTTGTTTTTTTTGTAATTTGATTGCTCAGATCCTGGATGGATAGCTTCATTCATTTTTTGATGAATTTCGATTGTTGATTTTGCAACGAGAAAGAGCCCTCCGAATAACAAAATCAAACTACGGCCAGTAATCTCATGCTCCATTACGGTAAACAAGGTTGAGGTGAGTCCCATAACCCACCTTAAAGAGAGGAGTAATCCAATTCTGAAGAAAAGTGCTAAGGAAAGACCAATTAATCTCGCTTTTTTCTGGAGTTTTTTTTCCAGGCGCGACACAAAAATGGCGATGAAAATGATATTGTCTATACCAAGAACGATTTCCATCAGCGTTAAGGTGATGAAAGCGGTGAGGTTTTCTATCGTAAAGAGTGCTTCCATAATGCTAATCTAAATGAAGAAGAACAATTATGAAAGATCGATTGATAAAACCTGATTTTGCATTTAACTATAAAAAAAATGAATTCTGTGTGGAAGGAATTCCCCTGAGTAAGCTTGCGGATCGATACGGCTCGCCACTCTACGTTTATTCAGGTGCAGCCATACGGGAATCCTACTCCAGGCTCTCAGCAGCGCTGCGGGGGCTGCCGGTACAAATTTGTTATGCAGTAAAAGCGAATTCAAATTTATCTATTTTAGAGTTGTTTAAAAAACTAGGAGCAGGTTGTGATCTCGTTTCTTACGGTGAATGGTATCGAGCAGAACTTGCAGGAATGCCAAGAAAACTTCGAGTGCTTTCGGGTGTTGCAAAAACTGCGGAAGAGTTTGATCAATTGCTTCAGTTGCCCAATGCCGGAGTCGGCTCTATTCATGTTGAATCAGTTATGGAATTTGAATTGATTCATCTACTTGCACATTATCGAAAGAAAAAAGTAACGGTCGCCTTTCGCTACAATCCGAATGTAGATGCTAAAACGCATGACAAAATATCTACCGGGCGTAAAAAAGATAAATTCGGAATTACCCGTGAAGAGATATTGGATCTTTGTGTGAATTTTTCTCATGATGAATTCGTGCATATTGCTGGAATCAGTATTCACATCGGAAGTCAGATCACCAACACCGCACCTTATGCAAAAGCTTTTGCGATATTGAGCAAACTTTGTGATGAGGTGGAAGAATATCTAGGTAGAGATTTAGACTATGTAGATCTGGGTGGAGGAATTGGTGTTTCTTACCGTGAGCAAGACACTACTATTTCACTGAAAGAATACGCAGCACTTGTTAAAAAATATTTTCATTCTTCTCAACGAAAAATGAAAAAAATCTTGCTTGAACCTGGCAGAAGTTTAATTGCGAATGCTGGAGCTTTAGTTTCTGAAGTGGTTTATTCAAAAGAGCGTGGTAGCCATCGTACCCTTATTTTGGATGCAGGCATGAATGATTTAATGAGGCCCGCACTCTATGAGGCTTATCATGAAATTGTATCAATCAAAAAAGAAGCAGATATCAAACGTGTAAAGTGGGATGTTGTTGGTGGTATTTGTGAATCCACCGATTATTTTGCTCGTTCACGCCCACTTCAAGTTGAAGGATTGCCTGGAGAGCGAATTGCAATTCTTTCTGCAGGAGCTTATGGTTTTTCGATGAGTAATAGTTATAATACTCGTCCCCAATTAGCTGAGGTTTTGGTGGATCGTGGCAAGGTAAAATTGATTAGAAAAAGACAAACTCTCCAGGAATTAGTTGCCCTTGAGAAATAAATTAACTATTTTTGTTTAATAATGCAATGCTCATCTCGAATTAAACTGGCCCCGGCAAATGACATTAAAACGTCGGTTGTTTGAGGTCTTTTTTGCGATATAATAAATAGATGGACGGTCGATTTATTGTCTCAGTACTGAGTTTTATTTTGGTTTCATCAACAGCATTTGCCGATCTGGGTGGCAAGCTTCACCCGGGAATTAATCATCATCAGATTAAAACAAACCCCGCATATACAGTTCATGAATTTATTTTGAATGGGAGTACCATTCACGAGTATCTTTCCGGAGGAAAAGTTTTTGCGGTAACTTGGACTGGTCGTGTTCATCCAGATCTTACTCAACTCATCGGTGATTATTCTGATGAATATAGCCTTGCTCTGAAAAAATCTTCTCGCATGCGCGGACAAAGAGCTCAAGCACAAGTGAAAGGCGAGCATGTAGTTGTAGAAAAATCGGGTCATATGCGCGCAATGAATGGGAGAGCGTATTTACCTCTTGAGATACCAAATGGAGTAAGCTTGAATGAAATCAAATAAAAGGCTCCATTTATTATTTTTAACGTTGGCATTTTTTATAGGAAGTTGCTCAAAGCAAGACGCAGGAACAACTTCAAAGGCTGCTCAAGTTTGCACGGGGAGTCCAAATTCTTTTACGGGAGTTACTCATGCTGCTGTGGGGAGTTGGAGTTCTGGAAATAATCAGATGAGTGTAACTGTAAATGGGGGTTTATGTAGTGGTGGCGGAGCTTACGCCAATCAACCCTGTACGAGTGTTACTATTTGTTCCATTGCGGATCCTACGCAATGCCAAACAATCAATAATGTTTTGTTAGATACAGGAAGCTACGGCCTCAGGCTTTTTTCTTCCGCCATTACCATTTCTGGCTTAGTTCCAATCACGCAAGGAACAGACACACTTGCTGAATGTGTGCAATATGGAGATGGTTCTAGTCAGTGGGGACCCATAAAATACGCCTATGTTAAACTTGGAAATGAGCCTAAAGTGGGCGTTCCGATTATGGTGGTAGATTCAACCTTTGGTACTCCAGCAGCACCTTGTTCATCGGCACAAAGCTATCCAGATATTAGTCCTACACAGGCTGGATACAATGGAATTTTAGGAGTGGGGCTTTTTGCACAAGATTGCGGTTCTTATTGTGTCACCCAAAATAACAGCGACCAATATTATACTTGTCATAGTGATGGTAACTGCGCTTGTGGAGCAACTGCAGACTTGAATGCGCAAGTGATTAATCCGGTAGCAGCAATTCCAACAGATAATAATGGAGTGAATTTAAATTTTCCTTCAGTAGCATCTACAGGTGTTTCATCATTAAGTGGAACCCTTACTTTAGGAATTGATACCCAAGCAAACAATGCACATGGTTCAACAACAGTTTATGCTGCAGATGGCGCTGGACAATTTGATGTTAAATTTGCTGCTTTTAGCAATACCGCTTTGAGTGGTTTTATTGATAGTGGTTCTAGTATTCTTTTTATACCGTCGATCGGATCTCTTCCAGACTGTGGTGGAAACACGGCAGGATTCTTTTGTCCAAGTAGTACTCAAAGTTTATCTGCAATTAATTCTGGCTATACAGGATCGCCTTCTGGAACGATTAATTTTTCAATCGCTAATGCGAACACTTTGTTTAGCACAAATAATGCTGTTTTTTCCAATATGGGTGGCTCCTCAGGAACCACAACCAGCGCTAACTTTGATTGGGGTTTGCCGTTTTTCTTTGGAAGAACGGTGTACGTAAAAATTAGTGGAACAACAGCAACGGGATTTGGAGCTGGCCCAGGTTGGGCTTATTAGGGTGTCTAGCAGTAAGTGAAGCCACTATGCCAAGAAAACCATTGATTCGTTCTAATGTTTATCCCTACCACGTTACCGCTCGCGGAAATAATCGGGAAGCGTTCCCTGTGGACTTCCACTTGTTACTCACTACTCCATCTGCGGATCTTGGCAGAGTAATTCATAGATTTATTTCTCCGTAACTTGTTCTATGAATCTGAAATCAGGCAGGTCAGGTAGAGTTTTTTGAAGTCGATATCATTGGTCACTGGTTGGAAATGATTTACAATGTGACTGCGCCTTGAAAGTAGTCACGAGAGATTTGAGGCACATCAAAATTTATGCATTAAGCATAAAAAAGGAACCGGATACCCATTAATTGGTGCGCGTAGAGGGACTTGAACCCCCACGACTTGCGTCACTGGTTCCTAAGACCAGCGTGTCTGCCATTCCACCATACGCGCAATTAGAGTAAATTCACTTTAGACTGTTGAATAGTTAAAATCCAGTGTAAAAACAAGCAATCTTCATATGCGTACCTTTTTTAGCTCTCTTGACACTTTGACTGCAGAAAACGCCTATCCCCTTGAAACTGTTGTAGCTATTGGTAATTTTGATGGGGTTCATCTCGGTCACCAGGCTATTTTAAGGCGTGCTCAAGAGTATGGTAAAAAAATGAATCTCCCGGTGGTGGTCTATACTTTCAAACCACACCCAACAATTGAGCTGCGTCCACAGTCTCCCATGAGGCTACTGATGACCTACGAAGAGAAGCGGCATCAGCTAGAAAAACTGGGTATTGATTTCTGTATTGAGGAGCCATTTAATGCAGCATTTGCATCAACCTCAGCTGATGAGTTCATTTATGAAATTCTACAAAAGCGCTTACATGCACGAGTTTTGATTGTAGGAAAAGATTTTACTTTTGGAAGGAAGCGCGAAGGAGACACTGCCTTACTTCAAAGTAGTTGCAAAGATGCGGGGATTATTTTGGAATTAACAACTCCCGTATTGCTCGATGGAAAAGTGATTTCTAGTTCATTAGTGAGGGAAGCTCTTTCAGCAGGGCAATTAGAGGATGCACAAAAATATTTGGGTCATCCTTTTTTTTATCGAGGGGAAATTATACACGGGGAAAAACGCGGAAGGACAATTGGTTTTCCTACTGCAAATATGATGTGCGAAGAAAAGTTCCCACTTCTTTCTGGGGTCTATGCAACGTCAGTTTTTTGGCGGGGAGAAACTTATCCCAGTGTGACCAATATTGGTAAACGGCCCACCTTTCAAGGAACAAGTGAATTGAGTACCATACCTTTAAATATTGAAACGCATATTTTGGATCAGAATTTTGATCTTTATGGTGAAATTTTGGAAGTTCGTTTTCATCACCGAATCCGAGACGAAAAAAAATTCACTTCTATTGATGAATTGAAAGCTCAAATTCAAAGCGATGTAATTTTGGCGAAAAAGCTAATGGTTTAGTAGTTGCTACAAATTGCATAACACACTAAAATTTATAGATAATGTCTCGGAAATTGGTCGAGCTCCTTCACAAAGAACGTCTTCTTAACGATGCCCAACTCCAAGAAGCCGATCAGCTCATTCGATCCGGTAACGATGCCGTACGACAATTTTTGGATAGAAAAATTTTAACTGAATCAAAACTAGTATATTTTTTAAGTCAGAAATTTTCATTACAAAGTTTAAATCTTTCAAAATTTGAAATTAAGCCTGAGGTGATCGCCAGTGTTTCTCCAGATTTAGTGAGAAAAACTCAATCAATCCCTATACAAATGGGTAAAGGAATACTGGTAGTTGCAGTTCCAGATCCAACCCAATTAAATTTACTAGATGATATTCGATTCGCAACCAAGCTAACTGTGGAAGCAGTACTCACTACTTTTAGTTCTTTTGATCAGGCAATCACCAAATACTATGGTGGAACACAGGGTCTGGGAAAGGCGATGGATCAATTCAAAAAAGATTCCATTACCGCACTAAAATCAGGGGATGAGATTCAGCAATTAGATCAATTCCAGGTTCACGAAGTGAATTCTACAGGAACCGGTGATGATGCTCCCGTGATTGCAGTGGTAAACGGAATTTTATCTGAAGCAGTGAAAAGAGGGGCGAGTGATATTCATATTGAGCCCTATGAAAAAGACTTTCGAGTTCGTCTTAGAATCGACGGAACTTTAATTGATATTACGCATATCCCGATTGAAATGAAGAGAGCCGTTGTAGCTAGATTTAAAATTATGTCTCGTATGGATATTGCTGAATCCAGAGTTCCTCAAGACGGACGTATTAAAATTAAAATCAACGGACGAGAAGTTGATTTTCGTGTGAATACGTTACCAACCCTTTTCGGGGAAAAAGTGGTAGCACGTATTTTGAGTAAAGGTAATCTACAGCTTGATTTGAAAAAGCTTGGATTCGAGACAAAACAACTCGATATTTTTCGAAAAGGAATTCAGCAACCTAGTGGAATGGTGTTAGTGACAGGACCTACCGGCTCAGGAAAAACAACAACACTTTATTCAGCGCTGATGGAACTAAATCAAGTTTCTGATAATCTTTCAACCGTTGAAGATCCAGTCGAGTACAATCTCGATGGAGTCAATCAAGTTCAGGTAAATAAAGATGTGGGCCTTTCATTTGCTCAGGTTTTACGGGCACTCTTGCGCCAGGATCCTGATACGGTATTAGTAGGGGAAATTCGAGATTTAGAAACTGCAGAAGTTGCAGTTCAGGCTGCCCTCACAGGTCACTTGGTTTTATCCACACTTCACACCAATGATACCGTAGCAACCATTACTCGTTTAGTGAACATGGGATGTGAGCCATTTCTGGTAACTGCTTCGGTGAATACTATTGTAGCCCAACGATTACTAAGAACTCTTTGTGTTAGTTGCAAAATCACGATGGATGTTCCAGAGCATCAGCTCTATACACTTGGCATCAAGGAGATGGCATCGGGTGCAATGTTTTATCAACCAAAAGGATGCAGTACTTGCAACAATAGCGGATACAAAGGGCGAGTTGCAATTTATGAGGTTCTTGATTTGAACTCTACTCTAAAAGAAATGATCTTAAAGAATAAAACAGCAATTGAAATCAAAAGAGAAGCAATTACTAAGTTTAGCCTTCAAACACTAAGAATTTCAGCATTAAGAAAAGCCATGGAGGGTGTAACTTCGCTAGAAGAAGCAATCTCCCTGACTTCAGAAGATGCATAAGGAGATATAAAATGTCGAAAATTACTCTCACTACCTTATTGCGTGCAATGGTTGATCAAGATGCCTCCGACTTGCACTTAGCATGTGGATCACCACCACAATTTCGTATCCATGGAAAATTATTCAAAGCAAAATCAGACAATCTCACCGCTCAAGATATTCAAGATTTAGTTTTTGAGATTCTCAATGAACAGCAAAAGCATGTTTACCAAGAGGAACAAGAATTTGATTTTTCGTTTGGCGTTAAAGATGTAGCCCGCTTTCGAGGTAACTTATTTTTTCAACGCGGTAGCATGGGTGCTGTGTTTCGTAAAATTGCGATGGTGGTTCCCAATATCGATGATTTAGGACTACCTGAAGTTTTGAAGAAAGTAATGAAACAGCCCAATGGTTTGGTGTTAGTTACAGGTCCTACAGGTTCAGGTAAGTCTACTTCATTGGCCTCGATGATTGATTTTTTGAATCGAGAAGAAAATGGACACATCCTCACTATTGAAGATCCGATTGAATATGTTCATCAACATAAGAATTGTATTATCAATCAGCGGGAAGTAGGCGCGGATAGTAAAAGTTTTCATGAAGCTTTAAGGCATGCACTCAGACAAGATCCAGATTATATTCTCGTGGGAGAGCTTCGAGATTTAGAAACTATTGAGATGGCATTAACTGCAGCAGAGACTGGACACTTGGTTTTTGCTACCCTTCATACCAATAGTGCGGTTCAAACTCTTTCCCGTGTATTGAATGTTTTCCCCCCTCATCAACAACCGCAGATTCGCCAACTGCTTGCATCCACGCTCCAGTGTGTGGTAACCCAACAGTTAGTTCCTAACTCTGGTAAGTCGGGCAGATGTTTGGCGATGGAAATCATGATCCCGAACACCGCAGTGAGAAGTTTGATCCGTGAAGATAAAATTCATCAAATTTATGGGAATATGCAGACAGGGCAAGCTGGATCGGGCATGATTACGATGAATCAAAGTCTGGCAGAAAATGTTAAAAAGGGTAATCTTACTAAGCAAGATGCACTCAGCTATAGTTTAGTACCTGATGAATTGCAAAAAATGGTTTAATATTAAAATATGCCCGAATTTAATTACACCGCAGCAGACCGGACCGGGAAAAAAATCCAAGGTAAAATAGAAGCTACCAATGAGGGTGAGCTTCGAATGACCCTTCGTGGTCAAGGTTTGAGACCTGTAAAAATATCAAAAGCAAATTTAGCACAAGTGGATATTGGTTCCTACTTATCTGATATGCTGGGTACAAGTGGTACTGTCCCGCCAGATAGGCTCATGAATTTTATCAAGCAGCTGCATGTCATGATTACTTCTGGTGTGCCACTCATCCAAGCTTTGGAATTATTCCATGATCAAGAATCACATCCGATGATGAAAACGATTCTCGCCACCTCGAAAGAAAAAATTAAATCAGGTGCTTTTCTTTGGGAAACTTTTGCTGCATACCCCAATGTTTTCGAACGCGTTTTTGTTTCCTTGATTCGTGCAGGTGAGAGTTCAGGCAGTTTGGATGTAATGTTGGCTCGCTGTGGAAAGTATCTGGAAAATTCCTATAAACTAAAGAAGCTCGTAAAGAGTTCCATGACCTATCCAATAGCGGTGGTGATTATTGCAGTTGGCGTAGTAGCCATGATGCTTTTGTTTGTGATCCCTAAATTTGAAGAGATGATTACCAGTAATGGTGGAGAGCTACCTTTGCCTACGAAGATAGTGATCAATATGTCGCATTGGTTTGCGGGGAACTTCTTCTCAATTGCGATCATCACGGGTGTAATTAGTTATTTAGCCAGAATATACGCAAAAAGTCCTGATGGAAGGATTGTGATCCAAAGGATGATGATAAAAATGCCTTTGTTTGGGGATTTAATTCAAAAAAGTGGAGTAGCTAAATTTTCAAGAACAATGTGCACTCTTCTTTCTTCAGGTGTTCCAATGGTGGATTCACTTGAAATTTGCAAAACATCATCAGAGCATATTGCTTTTGAAGATGCGGTGGGTGAAATGAAGAAAGAAATCGAATTGGGCTCTACTGTTTCAACAGCAATGTTTAGGCAAAAAGTTTTTCCAAAGATGGCAACTCAAATGGTTTCAGTGGGTGAGAACACTGGAAATATGGATAAAATGTTAGAAAAAGTTGCTGATTTTTATGAAGAAGAAGTTCAAAACACAGTTCAAAATATGATGAAACTCATCGAACCATTCATGCTCGTTTTCTTGGGCGGTGTGGTGGGCGGACTCATGATTGCCATGTATCTACCCATTTTTCAAATGGCAGGAAATCAATCACAATGACAGACATCAATGATATTAAGCGTCCCATTTTAGGTAAATCTCAACTCGTTGAAGCCCTGAAAAAGATGATCACTCGCGTGGCCTCATCGAAAACAAATATTTTAATTATTGGTGAGAGTGGTACCGGAAAAGAATTGGTGGCAAGAGCGCTCCATGAATTGAGTCCTGTCGCGAACGGGCCATTCATCGCCGTGAACTGCGGTGCCATTCCTGAAACTTTGATTGAGAGTGAATTATTTGGCCATAAAAAAGGTAGTTTTACTGGTGCACATGTAGATAAGCCTGGTCTCTTTGAAGCTGCAGATGGGGGAACTCTATTTTTAGATGAAATTGGAGAATTACCTATTTCAATGCAAGTTAAACTTTTACGTGCACTTCAAGATCGTGCAATCCGAAGGGTGGGTGCGAATGATACGATTAAGATTGATGTGAGAATTGTTGCAGCTACGAATAAAAATTTGGAAGAAGCAGCAAAAAAAGGAACTTTCCGAGAAGATTTGTATTATCGATTAAATGTAATTTTACTAGAAACACCGCCACTACGAAACCGCGTAGGAGACATGGAACTACTCACTGAAGTTTTTCTGAAAAAGTTTAATGAAAAACAAAAAAGAACGATTACCGGTTTTAGTCCGGCGGCGATGGAAGTGATGCTCAATCATCGTTGGCCTGGCAATATCCGGGAATTAGAAAATGTGATGGAGAGAGTAGTTACACTTGAATCATCCAATCAAATTCAAGTGAATACCCTACCGCCTGAAATGGTAGTTGCGGCAAGAAAAGCCGCAGGAGTTCCCCGTGAATTAACTCTCAGATCCAATTTCATTATGGGGCCAATGGATCTTGAAAAGGTTTTGGGTGAAGTTCGTGATTTTTATAAGCGCGAAGCAATGCTTTATACCAAGAACGACGAAGAAGCGGCAAATAAGCTTTTGGGAAAATAAAAAAAGCCGGTACAAGAATGTACCAGCTTTTTTAATAATTTAAGAAATGAATTAGATACCAGAGTGGTAATTCATCATTGATTTAGTTTGATCGATAGTCCATTGATCAGATTTTACTCCAGTATTTCCTTTAAGAATCACGCCAGCACTACCTATGGTAAATGCAGTATTGCTCACGGAGGTGCCTGTGATGTCATTTACAGTGGCAACTGTTCCACCATCACCAGTCGTTGCTGCAAAGTTTACATTATTAGCAGCGGATGGATCACATTTTGCTGTGGTCGAATCAGTGTCAGTAGATGGAGTTGCAGCTGAATTAGTAATCCATTGGTAAGCAGAACAAGTTCCACCATTTGCAGAAGGTCCGCAGGTTCCACTAACTGAAGGGTTAAATCCGATGGAATAAAAAAACTTGTTTCCATCACGACCAAATCCGATGCTACTTAAGCATGCTGTGTAACTATTATTCTCGGTAGCAAAAGATGACTCCACCGAGTAAGTTGCACCCAGGGCAATTTTTACTTCTGCTTGTCTAGCCTTAGCTTGAAATTTTGCATATTGAGGCATTGCAATCGTGGCAAGAATACCGATGATGGCAACAACGATCATTAATTCAACGAGAGTAAAACCAGCTTTTAGATTCTTCATTAATTTAGTATACCTAAGAATAGAATGAAGTTGAGACTTTTTTTTACACAAAATCAAAATAGTCGTAGTTTTGTCAAATTATTGATTACAACTGTTTTGTGCACAGCCTTATTTATTATTCAATCCCAAATTAAAATCAAAGATTTTTCATCAAAACCAAGCCAAAATAAAGTATTTTCAAGTCAGTTTTTTAAATTTTCTACCATCGGTTATTGGCCAGCCGCAGTGGATTGGATGTGGATTGAAACGCTGCAAAGGAGCGGGGAAGAAAATTACGCGCCTGAATTGATACCTTCTACTCAGGCTTTCTATGAAATGGCAACCGATCTAGATCCCCGCTTTTATGAGCTTTATGAACAAGCAGGTGTGGTTTTTTCATTTTTTTTCCATTCCTCTGATCTCTCCATTCACTTTTTAGAAAAAGGAGTTCACTTTTATGAAAGAAATCTTTCTTCTGGGGGCACGAAAAGCTGGAGCCATCCATTCACGCTTCACCTGCTCTTAGCTTATCAATATTCTTATGAAAAAAATGATTGGTCTAAAGGACGAGAGTATTTCTTAAGAGCCGCCGAAATTCCAGGGGCACCTCCTTATTTGCAAAAAATGCGAATTTGGTTGAGTGAGGAAGGCTCCGATCGTCTGTTAGCAAAAAAAGTGCTTACCTTATTAATGAATAATGCGAACGACCCTATTCAAAAATCTCAATATAAAGAAAAGTTGAAGGCTTATGATTGAAGTTAATTCTCTTTCGTATGAAAAAATCCTTCACTCTATTTCTTTTTCTACTCCGCAAGGGAGCTCCCTTGCAGTGATCGGGCATAACGGTGCGGGGAAAACAACTCTTTTTCATGTATTGCTAGGTTTGAAACATAAATCTTCAGGTAATTTTCATGTTCATGAATCAAAACTTGGTTTTGTTCCTGAAAGACCTTACTTATCAATGGACGATGTTTTTGAAGACTTTCTGAGACTCCATTTGAATTTGATTTCTTTTCCGAAGGCCGATCAGAATTTAGAAATACTCAGAGTTGCACAAAGTGTTGGCCTGGTAGACCAACTTCGACTGAAGTTTGATAAATTTTCAAAAGGAATGCTTCAAAAAGCTCTATTAGCCCAAGCTTTACTTGGTTCTCCGAGGTTAGTTGTATTGGATGAACCTTTGAGTGGCTTAGATCCAGAGTCTCGTTTAGAAGCAAAAAAGAAGCTAATCGAATTAAAGCAAAAGGGTGTAACTCTGATCTTTTCATCTCATATCATGGAGGATGTAGTAGAACTCGCAGACTATGTTTTAATCTTAGATCATGGAAAACAAAGTTTTTTTGGAAGAACTCAAGAATGGCGGTCAAAATGAAATACATCGCACTTCAAGCATTTAAAGTATTACTTCGTGAAAAAATCATTTTTAACATTTTTGGTATTACTGTTTTATTTTTATTTTTTGGCTTTCTAGCTTCTCAATTAGTTTATGGCCACCAAGATCGAGTGATGCTCGATTTAGGATTGATGTTAAACGCTCTTTCGATATTTGCTGTCGCGATTGGAATCGGCGCTAGGTTTTTGCGGCAAGAAATTGAAAATAAAACGATTTATCTTTTGCTAACACGCCCGATTTCTCGAGTCTCCTTTTTTCTGGGGCGTTTCTTTGGAATGAGTGCATTCGTAATAGTGAACTTTTCCATTTTAACCATGGTTCTATGGATTTCAGTTAGGCTTATGGATGGGAAATTATCGATGGCATTTTTTCAATCATCTGTGCTGACGAGCTTAGAGGCCCTGATATTGCTTTCCATAAGTTTGTTACTTAGTTTTTGGCTACGTCCAACCCTTGTATTTATGGCTAACATTGCGCTGATTTTTTTGGGACATAACCATCAGATGATGAATGCACTTCAGGCAAATGCTGAAACGAAATCCCTTCTTTTTGAGGTGCTTGGTAAATTGACACCTAATTTTAGTTTGTTCCTCATGAGCGATCGAGTTTATTATGAAGAGGCTTTGGATCATGTTGGTTTTGCAACTTCACTCCTCTATGGTTTTGTCTGGCTTTTGTTTTTTCTTCTGATTGGAAATACTGTATTCTCTAGAAAGAACTTATGAAAAACGAACTAGCTTTGCTTCCTCCTTTATTTATCAATTCAATGGTGATCATTTTCGGTCTCGTGATTGGTAGTTTTTTGAATGTGGTAATTTATCGTTTGCCACTTGAAAAATCGATTGTAAAGCCAGCAAGTCATTGCCCTGCATGTGAAAATCCTGTTCGCTGGTATCATAATATACCATTATTGAGTTACTTGTTTTTGCGTGGAAAATGCGCTGATTGTGGAGTTAAAATCCACTGGCGTTATCCTTTTATTGAGTTTCTCACTGCAGTGCTTTTTTATGTTGGTTTTAGGAACACCCTTGATATTGCACAATTTAGAATTTGGCTCTTTATTTCACTTGGAGTGGCAATTGCATTTATTGATCTTGATCATCGGATTATTCCTGATGAGCTAAGTTTAGGTGGCTGGGCAATTGGGATTCTTACAGCCTTTTGGGATTTCCGAAATGGATTTACTCATTTACTCATTGCTTCCGTGGTTGGATTTGGCTTTTTTTTCTTGTTTGCTCTGATTTATGAAAAAATAACAGGAAGAGTTGGTTTAGGTGGTGGTGACATAAAATTCATGGGAACTATTGGTGCTTTTTTAGGTCTGGGTGGAATTTGGTCGAGTTTAGTGATTAGCTCTTTGGTGGGTGTGGTGGTGGGGGTGATTGTTGGAAAACTCCAAAAAAGTGATGAGATATTAAAGACATCTATTCCTTATGGTCCCTTTTTGGTAGCAGGCGCTTTTATTGAATTATTTTATGAGGTTTCAAAATGGATGAACATTTAGAACGACAATATTTAGAAGTTGAACTTTACGAAAAAATCTTAATTCGCGAGCGACGTAGAAAAGCAATTTTGATTACATTGTCGTTTTGTCTTTTTTTGTTTTTATGCGGTATTCCAGTCTATAACGAACGTAAGTTAAAGTGGGAGAGCCTCAGCGCTGCGAAAGATGTGGCAATAGAAATTGAAAAACTCAAAACCGAATCTCTTCATTTAAAAAAACCACTTTTACTTTCAGTTTTGGATAATGGTCAGGTAAAAGTGGAACAGGTTTCCAATTGCAATGCTTCCCTAGGTGAGGCACTTCAAGTAGAAGAAAAGTTACACGATGAAACCTGGTCAAACTCAGATAACGAGATAGCTCTGATGGACGCGAAGTGGACGGTTCGCCAACTTTGCTTTGATCCAGTCAGTGGAATGAGTTCCCCTAAAATTAAAAAAGTATTTGTGCTCGCACCTGTCAAGGATTTGGCGGAATCCAGGCTGGACCGTGCTTCTTACATCGAAGTTGAAACTTCTGCGGCTAAAGTTTCTATCAACTGACTTTTCTCAGTCCTCTTGGTTTAAAAAATACTGTCAAGCTTTTGATTTTTATATCGACACGCATTATCACACTCAGTAACATATTAGATGAATGTCATCAGCTCAGGGAAGGGCAACAAGCGGTTTACTTGATCGAATTAGATCCGGAATGAATTTTTCATTCGGCGGTTCTTCTATTGGTTTATCCATAGGTGCTTCTTCTATTAAAATTGTAGAATTAAAAAAGAAAAAAAATCAGTGGCTACTCACTCATTATGCTTCTGTTCTTCTCAATGATACTCCGGGTGAACATCGTGAGATTAGTAATCCAAATCTGGTCATTAACTCTATTCAAACCGCTGTAAAACAGTCTGGAATTACATCAAAAAATGTTTGTTCTGCAATTGCAGGTAGTGGACTCATTATTAAAAATTTGATGGTCACTGTTACTAGCATGAAAGAATTACAGGAACAGGTATTTTGGGAGGCAGAACAATATATTCCTTACGACATCACTGAAGTGGTGATTGACTTTCAAGTGATTGGAGAACCCAAAGGTGATCAAGTAGAAGTGATCTTGGTTGCGGTTAAAAAAGATTTTCTCGAACAATACATGTCAGTGATTGAACAATCAAAGCTCACTCCCAAGATCATGGATACAGAATTATTCGCATTACAAAACACTTTTGAAGCGAACTATTCTATTTCATCAACCGAATCAGCATTGCTGGCAGATGTTGGAGCAATGAGTACTAAAATCATTATATGTGGGAATGGCATCCCCTATTTTACCAAGGATGCTCCCTTTGGTGGTTTGGCAGTTACACAAGATATTCAAAAAGAATTATCGCTCCCCAGTCTCCGCGACGCCGAAACATTGAAAGTTTCTGGAAATATTCCTCAAGAAGTACGG
>Ga0207960_1000099_pt1 | contig 23808 bp, 22 predicted proteins | sample CryBogCBH29May08_FD_184613 | JGI IMG/M metagenome (GOLD analysis project Ga0207960, IMG submission 184613) | Freshwater microbial communities from Crystal Bog, Wisconsin, USA - CBH29May08 (SPAdes) | ecosystem: Environmental > Aquatic > Freshwater > Lake | place: Crystal Bog, Wisconsin, USA... | reverse complement strand
GATTGATCATTTCTACGATTGTAAGCTTTACACAGTGCCTGCTCTTTAAAGTCTTCAGAATACTTTGTATACGTTTTCATCTCTAATCTCAAATTTTATTTTCTTTAAAAATTTGAGGCGACAACTATTCTGACGCAGGGGGGTGCTGCCAATAAAATTATCCAGCGTGTCCAAATCCGTCACCAAATGGGTCACCACTGTGCCGGTGCCCAAGCTTTCGTATTCGGACATGGAGATGGTCTGCAAATGGCCGATCAGGCTCTTGCGGATAGTGAACACCACTTCTTTGGACAGCACCGAAAATTGCCGCAGCTGGAGGGTGTTAAAAATGATTGAAACAATTCGCAGCAGCAAGCTTGCCAACAACACCGCAGCAATATAAACAATCGGGAGGTGCCAGTCGGTCGGGCTAAAATGGTTAATAAAGCCCAGCACAGGCCCGGGCTTGTCAAGCAACACTTCGTCAACCAGCAGCGGCATCAACAGCGGCACCGGCACGCTGGCAACAGTGCCGAGCAGGGCGACCAGATGCGCGTAAAACAGCCGTTTTTTATGCCGTAGGGCAAGCTTTCTGATGGATTTCCAAGAATAGGTGGCGGCTGGAGCAGAGGACACGGCAGTGGTCAAGTCAATATTATGTTAGTAGTCCATTGTAGCACCGCGTCATTTATCTAAACAGCCACACTATCCGCCAAAAAGCTTAAATGTTAGAATCCCCCTCATTACAATCAATATGGAAAGCAAAAAATGAGCAAAATTACTATCGAACATAACCCTAGCCCAGAACGCCTGCAAGAACTAGGCGTTTCCAGCTGGCCTATTTGGGAAAAAGAAGTGTCAAAGTTCCCGATTGATTTTGATGAGACAGAAACCGCCTACGTATTGGAAGGCGAAATTATAGTGACTCCGGCCGGTGGCGAGCCAGTGACCATCGTGCCAGGGGATTTGGTTATGTTCCATGCCGGTTTGGATAGCCAGTGGGAAGTGGTCAAACCGTTACGTAAACATTACCATTACGATTGATAGCTGTCGGCCCTTCCCGTCCAAGGGTTAGCATCTTCGGGGTTAGGGCCGCTAAACGGCAAAAAAGGCATTCATGGTGGATGCCTTTTTTATGGCTGCAGGTACGCACGGTTTATTTGCGCAAAAAAATATTGGCTAGTAAAGAACCGAGCAAGCTGACTAAAATCATCGAGGTGATCGGTATAAAAACTCGGCTGTTGGCGGTTTCGATATTGATATCGCCCGGCAAGTTGCCAAACCAGCTGACCAGCCACGGCGCGTAACGCAACACCAGCCCCAGCACAATAATGGCAGCTCCTAAGCTTATTAATAATTGGCTAATATTCATATCAATGCTCCTGTCAGTGTAATAACTCATGTTACGCAAAGGGGTACAGGTTGTAGCGGCGGGCCATGCTGACTCATATGCGCCCTGAGCGTGGTCAAAGGGGGCGGCGGTCAAGCAATAACAGATAATGTCGCCAAGGCTTCGACCTCGCTTAGCCAACGGACGTCAGCATTGCTAAGCCAACGTATAGCGTAACATCGGTTAATGTAAACACGCTATGCACCTAATTATGCGGATGTTATGCAAACGGCAGGGTGGACAGTGTTTGCAGCATAGAGACTGATGGCTTTAAAATAACTAAGTCTTTGACGGACAATAAACACTCTGCCAATTGTGGGCAATAAAGTGCGACCTAACCCTGTTAGGGCAACCATGCCCGCACAGGCAATAAGAGACTAACCATGCCGGACGATAATAATCATTATTTAAATAGTAGTAATTACGGGTTTGATCCTAGCTACGGCTATTCATTGGCGCAGTTGCTCGCTGTGCCGGCATCCCGCGAGCCTAAAGACTTTACGGTTTTTTGGCAAGCCCGTTACCAGCGGGCCTTGTTGCAAAAACCACAGCCTCGCCTCAAGGCGATGGACTACCTGCATCCGGATTGGCGAATTTTTGCCGTTAGCTATAGTTCCACCGATAATTTTCCCATCCATGGCTGGTTGCTGTTGCCAAAGACAGGTATCATCAAGCGGGGCTTTGTCATCGGGCATGGCTATGGCGGTCGTGATGCGCCAGATTTTCACCTGCCCTTTAAAGATGCCGCTTTGCTGTTCCCTTGCTTCCGTGGCCTGTCACTCAGCAGTTGCAAAGGCATATCTGCAGACCCCTATTGGCATGTGCTGCACAATATAGACCAGCCTGACCGTTATATCCTAGGCGGTTGTGTCGAAGATGTTTGGCTGGCCGTTAGTGCCTTGTTGACGCTATTTCCTAGGCTAAGCGGTCATTTGGGCTATTTGGGCATCAGCTTTGCGGGCGGCATAGGTGCGTTGGCCTTGGCATGGGATGGGCGAATTGCACGCGGGCATTTAAATGTGCCCACCTTTGGCCAACAGCCGTTACGCCTAAGATTGCCCACCCAAGGCAGCGCCCACAGTGTGCAGCAGTACTACCGAAGCCACAAAAAACAGACCTTACTGGTATTGCGTTACTTTGATGCGGCATTGGCGGCCAAATATATTGCCCAGCCCATGCATTGTGCTTGCGCCCTGTTTGACCCGTGCGTCGCCCCGCCCGGGCAATTTGCCATTTACAACGCACTGCCTGCCAACAAGCAATTGTTTGTACTTGAAGCCGGACATTACGGCTACCCCAACCAAGCGCAGCAAGAACAACGGTTGCTTGAAGAACTTAACCACTTTTTTGCCCCTCTCGGGCATTAACTTAAAGTCAAACCACTAAACCAGGAGTTTTTTGATGAACCGCGAGTACCACAAGTGGTGGAGCGATAGGTTACAACGGGATATGGAGTTGTTGATATTCGGCCATGCCGGTGCCAAGGTACTGGTGTTCCCTTCCCGCGACGGACGCTTTTATGAATATGAAAACTTGGGCATTGTGGAGTCCGTGCGGCACAAAATAGAGCAAGGTTTTTTGCAGCTATACTGCATCGATAGCGTTTATGCCGAAACCTTCTATTGTGGCTGGGCGCACCCCTCCGGTCGGGTATTACGGCATATTGCTTACGAGCAATATGTTCTCGATGAAGTCATCCCCTTTATGAACAGCCAAAACCCGCACGACTGCATTATCTCCCACGGCATCAGCCTAGGCGCTTACCATGCCGCCAATATCGCCTTCCGCCACCCGCACCTGTTCAAAAAGCTGGTGGCTTTTTCCGGCCGCTACGACCTGACCCTGAACATTGAAAATTTTAGCGATCTTCTGGACGGATTCTATAACGAAGACATCTACTTCCATACGCCCAACCATTTTTTGCCCAATTTGACTTGCGGTTGGCACCTGCAACATTTACGGGCCATGGACATTATTTTGGTGATTGGCGCGGAAGACCCGTTTCTGCAAAACAATCAGGAAATAAGTGCCATTTTAGCCAGTAAAGGCATTGGTCACCAGCTGATTGTCTGGGATGGCAGGGCGCACCGTGGTCGCTATTGGCGCATGATGGCCCCGCTTTATTTGTAACTGATGTTACGCCGATGGCAAGCTATGAATAATGCAGCTGATTCCCTGATGGAAGTCGAAGGGAGCTGCTTCCCACCCTGATTTTTATGTTCATTTCTTGTCCAGAAACTGCCCAAATGAAAAGCACACCCAGCCAAATAATCAACTTATTACAGTCCTTGGCGTTTCCGGTTATTGCTTGTGCCTTGGAAATACGGTTCTGGGACACCCTTCACCCCTTTGCTTTCTTGTTGTTTTATCCGGCGGTTTTATTTAGTGGTTGGCTGTGCGGGTTGAAGGGCGGTGTGGCTGCCACGGCGCTTTCTGTTGTGCTCATCGAGGTTTTTTTCATGGAACCGTCATCAATCATTGCCCCGACCAAAGCCATCAGCCTAAATTATGGGGCATTGGCCATCTTTGTATGTGCAGGTTTTCTGAGTGCCTGGCTGCTACAATTGCAGCGCAAACAAAAGCGATTGCTGGCAATGCAGGAAGAGCTGCAGCAGGCATTGGAAAAAGCGAACCTGGCGGCAGAACGTTTCACCGTGCTGTTTGAACGTTCCCCGTTTGGGATTGCCTTGGTTGATTCCCGTAATGGCCAAGTGCTGGAGGTCAACCAACGCGTTGCCGACATCACTGGCCGGACGCGCCAAGAGTTGGCCAAAATTAACTGGATGAGCATCACCCACCCCGATGACATACAAGAGGACTTGGCCCTCTTCGCCAGATTTAACGCCAGTGAAATGCCCTATTTCCAGAGGAGCAAGCGTTATTTGCAGCCGGATGGATCGATTGTCCAAGCCAATCTAACTGTAGTGTCGGTTAAGGTGGCAAATGGGCATCCTCCACAACATCTGTCTATAATCCAAGATATGACTCCGCACTTAGCGCTGCAGCAAAACTTGGCAGAATCGCAACAGCAAGCCGATGAGCTGTTTAAATCCCATCAGCAATTACAAACGCTATTTGATGTGGCGGACGTGGGGCTGGCCTTTACTAGAGACCGTAAGGTGTATCGTTGCAACCACAAGCTCGAGGTGTTATTGGGCTATCAGCCTGGCGAATTGGTTGGCAAACCTACCCGAGCCTGGTTTTCTGATGATAAAACGCATCAGCTTATTGGCGAGGAAATCGCCCGCAGCATGGCATCCGGAAAAACCTACGAATTTGAGCTGGATACACTCAGAAAAGACGGCAGCACTTTCAAGAGCCGGATTTTGGTGCAACCTTTCGATAAGCAGAATCTGGGGTTAGGCAACATAGGCATTTTTCAGGACATCACCCAGCAATGGCAAGCCAATCATAAGTTGACGCAGCAAAACCACCAACTTAACAGGCTTGCCCAACAACTTTCGCTGGCTAAGGAGGCCGCTGGTCTTGGTATTTGGGTTTTGGATATGGCCAGCGGTCAATTGGAATGGGACAGGGAAATGCGCAAAATCTATGGGGTTGCCCCTGAATATCCAGACAAAGGCATCACTTATGACTTTTGGAAATCTTTCGTGCATCCCGAAGATTGGACAGAAAAGGAAGCCATCGCGAAACAGCGGATTAACCAATCAGGCAGCTTGGAAGAAGCCCAAGATAAGGTCTATCGCATCATCCTGTCAGACGGCACTATCCGTTACATTAATTCCAAGGCATCCATGGAAAACAACGCAGCCTGCCAACCCGCCCGCATGATCGGCATCAACATGGATGTCACCCGCTATTATGAGCAACAACAGGCATTACAAGCAGCCAAAGACTTGGCGGAGACGGCTAACCAAGCAAAGAGCAGTTTCTTGGCTAATATGAGCCATGAGATACGCACGCCCATGAACGCCATTATCAACCTGACCGATCTGGCACTGGATTCTGAGCTGACTGCGCAGCAGCGTGATTATCTGGGCCATGTCCAAGATGCCTCCAAGAATTTGCTGGGCATCATCAATGATATTTTGGATTATTCCAAAATCGAGGCGGGCTATTTGCATATCGAATCGGCCCCGTTTTGTTTGGCGGATGCCATAGACAGCTCTGCCAACCTGTTCCGTGGCCAAATCGCCCAAAAAGGCTTGGAATGGTCGGTGGCTGTGGCAGAGGAGGTGCCGCAACTGCTGCTTGGCGATAGCTTGCGGCTAGGTCAAGTACTGAACAATTTGATTGGCAACGCCGTCAAATTCACTGCGCATGGCATTATCCGCCTGACTGTTGGGCGGTTGCCGCCGCCAGACCCCGATGATACAACGTCAATCTGGCTGGGCTTTAGTGTCACCGACACCGGCATCGGCATAGCACCCGAATTGCTGCCGCTGCTGTTCCAGCCCTTTGCACAGGCCGACGGTTCAATTACGCGCCGTTTCGGCGGCACGGGGCTGGGGTTGTCCATCGTAAGGCGACTGGTCGGGCTGATGGGTGGTGAGCTAACCGTTACCAGCCAACCCGACCAAGGCAGCACCTTTGCCTTCACCGCCCGTTTTGGGCGTATTGACCCGCACACCCCAGCACCATCCGTAACCGTCTCCGAAAGCCTCCAATCACTGTCAGCCCTTCATCATGCCGAAATCCTGCTGGTTGAAGACAATAAGCTAAACCAGATTGCCGCATTGGGTCTGCTGAAAAAAATGCAGCTTAACGTCACGGTGGCCAGCAATGGTGTCGAAGCCATAAGTTGGGTGCAAAAGAAACGCTTTGCCGCCGTACTGATGGACATGCACATGCCGGTCATGGGCGGGCTTGATGCTTCCCGGCACATCCGTGCACTGCCCGAAGGGGAAAAGCTGCCGATTATTGCCCTGACCGCCGACGTGATGGGCGATGTTGTTGAAAGCTGCAAAAAGGCCGGCATGAACGGTTATTTGTCCAAACCAATGAATGCCGGGCAGTTGGCTGAGAGCCTGTTAAAATGGGCAGTACCAAGCCAAGACTGTGGTGGGGATGGTGACGGTGGGCAAACTGTTGGCTGAGCGAAGCAGAAGCCCCTCCCACTAAAGCATGTCTCTGCGTATCAAATGCAACACCCACGCTTAAAGCATGGAAGACGGGGGAAAGCCTTCCGTCAACATTAACAATAATATTTATAAGAAACCACTATGTTTACAGGCATTATCCAAGCAATAGGCAACATATCAGCCATTGCCCGCAAGTCCGGTGATTTCCGGCTGACCGTTGCCACTGGCAAATTGCCGTTAAACGGTGTGCAACTGGGCGACAGCATTGCTGTCAATGGCGTATGTTTGACGGCGGTTGAGCTGGGCGCACAGCATTTTTGTGCCGATGTGTCCAATGAGACCTGGGAGCGCACCACACTAAGCCAGGCAGGGGCAGGCACACCGGTCAATCTGGAATTGGCGCTGACCCCATCAACCCGTATGGGTGGGCATATTGTCAGCGGCCATGTCGATGGTATTGGCAAGGTACTTGCCAGAAAGCCTGATGCACGCTCGGTGCGCTTTACCGTACAAGCCCCTGACCATTTGGCGAAATATATTGCCGAAAAAGGCTCAATTTGCATTAATGGCATCAGCTTGACGGTCAATGAAGTCAATGGCGCGTGCTTTGGCATTAATATCGTACCTCATACCCTGCAAGAAACCACCCTTAACGATGCCGTGGCGGGCAGTTTGCTCAATCTGGAAGTGGATATTTTGGCGCGTTATATGGAACGCCTCATGCGCGGCGAAGCAGCGGCGCAGCCGTGTATGGGTGTCACTGAAGATTTATTGAAAAACAGCGGATTTTGGCGCTAAGCAAAACCTACCGCTGTAATATTGGCGGCATCCACGAACTTTTTGAACATTATGAATACAATCGAAGAAATTATAGAAGATTTACGGCACGGTAAAATGGTCATCATCATGGATGACGAAGACCGTGAAAACGAGGGTGATTTGGTGATGGCCGCCACCTTTGCCCGCCCTGAAGACGTCAATTTTATGGCGCGTTATGGTCGTGGTTTGATATGCTTGACCTTGACCCCGGAGCGTTGCCAGCAATTGCGCTTGCCGTTGATGGTCAATGAAAACAAAACCCCGCATTCCACTAACTTCACCGTTTCCATTGAAGCGGCGACCGGAGTGACTACTGGCATTTCAGCAGCTGACCGCGCCCGCACCATCCAATGTGCCGTGGCGGCAGATGCCAAAGCGGATGATTTGGTGCAGCCGGGGCATATTTTTCCGTTGATGGCAAAATCCGGTGGCGTGTTGAACCGCGCAGGACATACCGAGGCTGGTTGTGATTTGGCGCGTCTGGCGGGGGTGGAACCGGCGGCGGTGATTGTGGAAATCCTCAATGAAGACGGCTCGATGGCGCGCCGCCCTGATTTGGAAATATTCGCCCAACAGCATAACCTCAAAATTGGCACTATCGCCGATTTGATACAGTACCGTATCCGCCACGAGAACACTCTGGAACGTATCGGCGAATGTGCCTACCCCACCGAGTTTGGCGAGTTCCGCCTGTATGCTTACCAAGACTGCAATGATGATAATGTGCATCTGGCCCTGGTGATGGGGCAGGTGTCGGGTGACGAGCCGGTGTTGGCGAGGGTCCATGCCCGCAATATGTTGGACGATGTGTTTTTTTCAATACGCAGTGATTGCAATATGCCGGTGCGGCTGGCAATGCAAAAAATTGCCGAGGCAGGCAAAGGGGTCTTGGTGGTCATCCGCCAAAGCGAAAACAACAAAGCCTTGGCGGAGCTTATCCACGGCTACCAGTTGCAAGACCACGGAATCGCCCATGCCACCCAGACTAATAATGACCCGGATTGGCGCACCACGGGGACAGGCGCACGGATTCTGGCTGATTTGGGGGTGCGCAAACTAAAAGTGTTGGGCACGCAGAAAAAATATGTCGCCCTGTCCGGGTTTGATTTGGAAGTGGCGGAACACGTGGGTTAACGGGTCAACCGATAATCGCGGCTAAACACACTGGCTTAAAAATCGAAGCACATTGGCTGAGCGAAGAAGAACGTTGGCTGAGCGAAGTCGAAGCCTCACCGAGTCATCTCATTCGGTTGCCGCTCCCTTCAACTTCGCTCAGGGAATCTCCAGCCTTACCCACAATGGCCAGCAGTTATACGGCTTGCCCTTCACAGAACATTATATTGTCAGCAATGCTACAAATAGAGCAGCTTTAAGCACATAAAAAACAATAATTTATATTGTGGCGTGTTATTTGCATAAGCTCTATAAAACAGCTTATAGGTTACTGCCATGAAAACCACCAAAGATATTGCCGCCCTGCTCGATGAACCGGCTTGCGAGCATAACAAAAAGGAAAAATCTGGATGCGCCAAACCTAAGCCCGGTTCGGCGGCGGGGGGGTGCGCGTTCGATGGTGCGCAGATAGCTTTGCTGCCCATTGCCGATGTTGCGCATATCGTCCACGGCCCTATTGCCTGTGCGGGCAGTTCTTGGGATAACCGGGGTACACGCTCATCCGGTGCGGATTTGTACCGCATCGGCATGACCACCGATTTGACCGAGCAGGATATTGTAATGGGGCGCGCCGAAAAGCGTTTGTTCCATGCCATTAAGCAAGCCATCGACACTTATGCGCCACCCGCAGTGTTTGTTTATAATACCTGTGTGCCCGCTTTGATTGGCGACGACATTAACGCCGTTTGCAAATCAGCCGAGGAACGTTGGGGCGTGCCGGTTGTGCCCATTGATTGCGCCGGATTTTATGGCACCAAAAACTTAGGCAACCGCATTGCTGGCGACGCCATGGTCAATTATGTCATTGGTACGCGAGACCCTGATCCTCTAACGCAAAACCACTCCATTACCGTCCATGATGTCAATCTGATTGGCGAATACAATATTGCCGGTGAGTTCTGGCATGTGCTGCCGTTACTGGACGAACTGGGTTTGCGGGTACTGTGCACCTTGTCCGGTGATGCCCGCTTCCGCGAGGTGCAAACCATGCACAAGGCCGAAGTGAATATGATGGTGTGTTCCAAAGCAATGGTGAATGTTGCGCGTAAATTGCAGCAAAAATACCGGACACCGTGGTTTGAGGGCAGTTTTTACGGGATCACCGACACTAGCCAAGCCTTGCGCGATTTTGCCAAATCACTTAATGATGATGATCTGACCGCCCGTACCGAAGCCCTAATTGCCCGCGAAGAAGCCCGCATCCGCACCGCACTGGAGCCGTGGAAAGCTCGGCTAAAAGGCAAGCGAGTGTTGCTGTTCACCGGTGGTGTGAAAAGCTGGTCGGTGATTTCCGCATTGCAAGATTTAGGCATGGTCGTGGTCGCCACCGGCACCAACAAATCCACCGAAGAAGACAAGGCCCGCATCCGTGAACTGATGGGCGAAGATACCATGATGATTAATGACGGCAGCCCAAAGGCTTTATTGAAAGTCGTCCATGATTATAAAGCAGACATCCTGATCGCTGGAGGCCGCAATATGTACACGGCTTTAAAAGCTAAAATACCTTTTTTGGATATTAACCAAGAACGGGAATTTGGCTATGAAGGCTATCAGGGAATGCTGGAATTGGTCAGGCAGTTGGCTTTGACCATTGAAAGCCCAGTTTGGCAAGCGGTGCGCCAGCCTGCGCCGTGGCGGGTCAAGCGGGCAGCTTAGTAAAAGCCGCGACAACCCGCTATCGGCAAGGGTTGTCGTGGGCGTGGTCATGCTGCTGCTCCGCCAAATATAACGTTTTAGTTACAGCTGCTGCAACAGCTTAGCCTCCGCCTTGATGGCATCAGCCTTGCCCCACGCGGTGACGCTTTCGACAAATGCTTGGCGTTTGCTCGGGTGGGATTTAAGCACATCGTATTCGGCATAAAAACTGCCATCGCTATTAAACTGCAAGCGGCCTAGCCGTTGGTTGTTAGTGGCGTTAAACCAATGGCAAGCCAAATTTTCGCTATTGGTGTACGGGTCTTTAACCAGCTCAAAACGGGCCTGGTCATAGCGCGGGTAATGGCTAACGACCCCCTCGGCAAAGCCTAGCTTGTCGATTTCTTCACGCAATCGTTGGCAAACTGCTTCGGCAAGGGGGCGGTGTTGATCGATTGGGGCGGTCAAATCCATAAGGGCTTATCACCACACCCCTTCTGGCATTAGCAAGTCAGCAACCGGAGTGCCGCCCAACAAATGCTGCTCAATAATGGTTTTCACGTCATCTTTTTTAAGGCTACCGTACATAATGCCCTCGGGGTATACCAATACCGTGGGGCCCATATTACAAGGCCCCATACAACCGGTGTTGGTCAGGCCAATTTTGTCAAACAAGTTGCGGGCTTGGATTTCGCTCATGAACTCATTCATGATTTCAGCACAGCCAGAACTGGCACAGGAGCCACGCGGGTGGCCTTGCGGGCGGTTTTGGGTGCAGACAAAAACGTGTTTTTCGGGTCTGGGCATAGCGGTTTCCTGTAGTTGATGCAAGTTGGGGCAGTACTGCCCCAAGCTAAAATTACGCGGCGACTTTATGTTCGTGGGTGAAGCAATCTTTAGGGCAAACCTTGGAACAAGCTTCGCAACCAATGCAATCCAAAGCATTTTTGATGGTCATGACCATGTTCTCGTCATCATCTTCAAAATCGCCATAATCATCATCAAAATTATCATCTTCCATAATTGATGATTTTTCCACCAAATCAAAAACATCACGCGGGCAGACTTTATAGCAGCGACCGCAGCCTATGCAGGTCTTGGCGTTGATGTCGGTGACGTAAGCAGGTGTCCATACTGAGCCGCCATAGGTGATGCCAGTTACAAATTCTGTCATGACCGCCCCCTACGCCAGTTCCGCTTGCGCGGCAAGCAGTTTTTTATTGGCTTCATCCCAGTTTTTGCAGGCAACATAAGTGGCATTGGCAATGCCCAACAGCTCATGGTAAGCCTCCGGCAAACGGTCTTCAATCAAGTCATGCAATTCCATAGCCTGTTCACTTGCAAGGCGTTTGGTTTTTTTGACTTCTTTTTCTAAGCTTCTGATATCTTCTCCAGTCATGACGGCTACCCTCAATCAGTGGCTGCATTGTTGTATTTTTCGATCAAGCCGGTGGCTTTTTCGATCAATTTGTCGGTTTTTTCAACCAAATCTTCCAAGCTGGCAAAGCCAAAACGGTGTGTGTCGCGCAAAATCTTATCAACCACCACCAACTTGCCGACCATAATTAAGGCGCGCCCAAAGCCTTCGTGGCTAAGATGCACGATGGGGGCGGCCATTAGCCCGGTTTTTTTCTCAATCAAGGTGGCGACCGAGTTGTAATAGGCTTTCAATCGGGCAAGGGTGATTTCATCCGGGTCGCCGACCACGGGGATTTTTTGCTTGCGTTCTTTGGTCAGCACTACTGGGTCGATGATTTTCGCTTCCGACCAACCGGCATAGGTGTCGTAAGTGTCAATGGCGCGTAATTGTTTGATGTAATCTTTGACGATGTCGGATGTCAGGTTGGCATCATCTTCAGATACGACTAAGGTGGCTGTGGTCATAATTATCTCCGTTTAAAATTTATTCATCCCAACCCTCATCCGCCATTTTATTGAAGCGGTCAGGGTCAGGGCCTTTGTTTTGGTTAATGGCTTTGGCCAGCCAACTGGATGGCCCGGCTTTCATCTCATTTTGTAAATCGGATAGTAAGTCTTTAATCTTACTGCCTTCGTGGACTTTCACCGGCTGGATGCCTCGGGCGATCAATTGGTTGATGGCCGAACCGCCTACCGCTTGGCAATACACCGCTGCGCAACCGTCGAGCAAGTCCAGTTTCACCAATAATTTGTCTTCATTGCCGTCTTGGCTTAACACGCCAAACTCGGCGGCTTCCAGCATATGCGCCTCCTCCATGGTGACGGCATAGACGGCGAAAGATTTTGCCGAGCCGAAATGTTGGTTGACGGTTTCCATATCAGTGGTGGCAAAGGCGATTTTTAAGGCGGTTTGCATAAATTTTTCCTCATCCGTGTCAGGCACGATGTTTAAGCGGCGGGTCAATGACATGGCTTGGCCTGCTCGTGGGCGGGTTTTTGCCCGTAAATGGAATGGTAAACAGGGATTTCTTCGTGCGAATAATTGATCACCAAATTGGCCAAATCAAACAAAGTTTGCCGAGTGCCTCGATAACCAATCCAGGTTTTTTGGTAACCGCCAATAATGTCATACAGTGGGAAGCCAGCCCGTAAAATCGGTACGCCCAAGCGTTCGGCAGTATCCACTGCGTGCGAATTACCAATCACCAATTGCGCTTTGTTGGCCTTGCCGCTGATTTCCATATCTTCCAAGTCGCCAATTTTTATGCTGGTGACGGGGATATTAGCCAGTGCGGGCGTGTTGCAGGAGGTGATGGCGGTGACAATATCCGCGCCCATTTCTTGCAGCAAGGCAACAAAGGCGGCAAGCAAATCGGCATCAGCGGCAACGGCGACACGCAGTTGCCCAAGCATAAAATGAGTGTCAAGCATGGCGTCTTGCAATTGTCGGCGCTGCCGTTCGATACGCTCCGGCACCTCGTTGCCGCTGATCTCGGCAAGCACACAGATCAGCGCATCGTTAGCTTTCAAGCCGTAAAGATGGTCGAGCAAATAGGTTTTCACGCCGGTTTTTTGCTCCAGCAATTCGGCGGTTTTTTGTAGGGAAGTGCCGATCACAACCGTGGCTGTTGCATCACCCAGCGTAGTCAATTCTGAAATGAGCGTGCCGCCGATGGTGACAGGGCTGAAATCCTCATCGGTCAAACAGCCATCTAAGGAATCTGACAAATCTGGTATCAACACCGGCCGTAACTGGAATTGCTCAAACAACTCGCGTAAGGCCTCCAAATCGCCGGGGGTTAGCAGGTAACTGACCAGTACGTTGACTTGTTTTTTCCTTTTGCCCGGAAAAGTGCCTGCGTCTTTGGCATCGGGCACTAATGCGCGGATGATTTCGGTCAAAGTCGCGGCGTATCCTGTCTCGACACTGCCGGTAAAATCGGGCGTGTTGACGGCAACCACCGCCACATCGGCGTATTCTGGATTGGCTTCGCGGAATTCCCGCACATTGCGGTGCACATCGGCACCTTGGGTTTCGGCCAAGCCGGTGGTCAGGATGGTGATTAATGCCGGACGGGATTTTTCGGCAATGACACGGATACCTTCACGGACATTTTCATCAGCCCCCAACACCGAGCTGGCTTGATCCATCGCGGTGCTTTGCAAGGGGATGGGTTCGCGGAAATGGCGCACAAAAAACACTTTCGCAAAGGCTGTACAGCCTTGCGAACCGTGCAGCATCGGCATAGCACGGTTAAAGCCCAAGGTTGCCAACGTGCCGCCGGTCGGTTGGCTGGCTTTAAGCGGATTGACGGACAAGGCTTTATTGCGTTTAAGGATTTCGGTCATGTTGCCACCTGGCGGCGCGGTGATGTATCAACAATGCCTGTCGGACAGGGCTTGTTAGGTTTGCAATGCTTGTTAAAGCTCATTAAAAACTAAGCAAACATGATGCCAAAAACTATCCAATTGAATTTAATAGAATATATGACTATGGGTATTGTCGGGAATCTAACAAAAGCATATTTAAAGTATGTGATTGTTGGCGGGATGGGATGCAGTCGGTGTATTCCAAGTACATATCCCCCGCGAAGTCGGGGGCTTTATGAAGGCGGCGAGCCGGAATCTAAGCGGGTTGTGTTTGAAGTGATGTGGTTACACTAAACCGGACACACAATTACAATATGTAAAAAATTGTGAGTCCACATGGGCAGAGAAAAGCCAAACACCTATACAGCGGAATTCTGGGCGTCAGCGGTTAAATTGGAACGGATCCAGCCAATTCGATCCCCGCGGCCGCTAAAAGGAGCGGCGGTGAAGCACGCCTGGATTAGAAAGCATTCCACCGATTTTCCTGTTAACAGGCTATGCCGATTGATGGACACATCGAGAAGCGCCTGTTACGGCTGGTTGCACCGTTCGCCGCCCCCCACTGAAATTGCAGCAAAAGGCTGCTTAAACTGGTGTCCGGAAAAGTGTTGACACATCAGTACAGCCCATCACTTTAACTGCAACAAACTCAGGGTATGCTCAGGCAACTGTTGTGTTTGCCCGCTCTCCAACTGCAAACGGGCATCCTCATGCACCGCTGCCATAAAGTTGATAAGCTGCATCTCCAAACGCATTTTTTGGGTGAAATCCTCTGTTTCCCACATTTGGTTAAGCAGTTGCTTGGCGTGGTGATGGATGGTGAAAGCCACCGCTTCAGGCAGATGGGCGTAACTGCTTTGGATGGAACGCTTCAGTTGGTTGAGTGCCGCCAAGTACTGCTTGTAGTCTTGCAAATCTTGCTGGCATTTGGTTTGGTACATGGCCAGTTCGGTGGCGTTTTTGGTTTTCAGCAGATCAATATCATGCGCCAATTGCACCGCCTTCTTGGCCAATTCTGCCGACAAGGCTGCTTCCGCCAAAATTTGCGCTTGTTTTAACCGCGCCATCTGGTCTTGGTTTTGGCTGCGCCAATCCAGGTTAATATCCTTAATGGTATTGACCAGCTTTGCGGCAGAGATAAGCCAAGCTTTTATAAGCGTCATGGTTGTCCCCACGCATCGAGTGTTTGCTGCAAGCTTAACAGGGCTGGTGCGTCTTGCAAATGGTAATAACGGCGGCTGTCTTGAAGCCATTGCCGGTACACAGCGGGCGGCAATTGCGCTTTGTGTGCCTGCAAATGCCGTCGGGTGGCCTTATACAATAGCTTGATGTGCTTCTTGTTATCGGCTATCAGCAGTTTTTTGCGCCGCTGGTCGTTAAAATAAGCAATATAAGCAGCCTTAAAGGGCAACAACTGCTGCAAATATTGCTTGCGTTCGGTTACAAACAATACTTTTCGCATCATGCGTTGTGGCCGGGCAAAATAATCCTTAAGCGACAGCCACACGCTGCTGCCAAACACGGCACAACCACCCGCTAAAATAAGGGCGAAGCCCACCAACAACAGCAGTACGCCTAAGCGGGCCAACTCATCCGGCAACCAGGCAATCCCCAGCCCTAACAGCCAGTCGGCGGACAACAGCACGGCTAACGCAAGGGCCAGCAAAAATAGGGCAATTTTGATAAGCACGGACAAAGGCAAGCCGATAGGTTTGTTGATAGGGTCAGTTTACAACAAACGCCCCGCTCTTTGCCCATCGGCATCGCAATAGTTGCCCCGCGCCCACAGCTACAGCCCACCAATTAATGCCAAAACATAAGCTGCCAACCGCTATAATAGGCGGTGTTGATGTTAAGTGATCTTTTGTGGCGAATCAGTGAATGGAAAATTTTATCCCCGGCCAACGCTGGATTAGTAATACCGAATCGGAGCTAGGATTAGGGCTAGTCCTGGATGTCAGTTTTAACCGTGTCACCGTGCTGTATTTGGCAAGCGGTGAGCGGCGCATTTATGCCCGCGACAACGCGCCATTGACACGGGTAGTGTTTTCCGTAGGCGACACCGTTGAATCCATGGACGAAGAGCCGATAACCATTACCCGCGTCATTGAAAATGACGGCTTATTGGTTTATGTCGGGCATAATGCCGACGGCGAGGAAGTGCAGCTGGAAGAAGTGGAGCTAAACCACCATATCCAATTCAACAAGCCGCAAGACCGGCTGTTATTGGGGCAGATCGACCCGCCCGCTTGGTTTACGCTAAGATACCAAACTTGGCTAAACGTGCAGAGGCATCAGCAATCGGCGGTCAAAGGCTTGTTAGGAGCACGCACCTCATTGATTCCGCACCAGTTGTTTATAGCCCACGAATGTGCCAACCGCGCCGCGCCAAGAATTATGTTGGCGGATGAGGTGGGCTTGGGCAAAACTATTGAAGCGGGTCTGATTTTGCATCACCGCCTGACCAATGGCCTGGCCAAACGCGTGCTGATTATTGTACCCGAGAGCTTATTGCACCAATGGCTGGTGGAAATGCTCAGGCGTTTTAATTTGCGTTTTAGTGTGTTTGACGAGGCCAGATGCCTAAGCGAATTGGGTGAAGATGGCTTTGACGAAAACGGCTTGGGTGATTTGGATGGCCCGGCAGAAACCAGCCATAAAACCGATACACCCTTCATTAACGAGCAGTTAGTACTGTGTAGCCAGCAGTTTTTTGCCCAACACCCCATCCGGCAAAAACAGGCATTAAAGGCGGGTTGGGATATGGTAGTGGTTGATGAAGCCCACCATTTGGCCTGGAGCGAGCAAGCACCCAGCCCAGACTACATGTTTATAGAACGCCTGGCCCAGCAAACGCCTAGCCTTATTTTATTGACCGCGACCCCCGAACAGCTAGGCAAAGCCAGCCATTTTGCCCGTTTACGCTTGCTTGACCCAGACCGTTTTTATAGTTTTGCCGCGTTTTTAGAGGAAGAGCGGCAATTTGAGCCGGTGGCTGATACCGCTAAACGGTTGTTAGCCGATGAGCCATTGGATGAAAACGCCAAGGCATTATTGGCGCGTTTGCTTAAAGATGACAATGTCGGCACTTTGATTAAGCAACTAGATAATGTAGAAAAAGCTGCTGATGCGCGGGAAAATCTGATAAAAATATTGCTCGACCACCATGGCACCGGGCGGATTTTATTCAGGAACTCGCGGCAAACCGTGCAAGGTTTTCCCGAACGTGAACGTTTTGGCTATGCCTTGGCAGCACTCGATGCTGACACCGATGCCGCCACCGCTGGCTTGCTCAAAGACCCCCGTTTTGGCTGGCTGGTGGATAAAGTCAAGCAATTGGCAGGGCAAAAAGCCCTGCTTATCTGTAAAGAAGCACACACCGCCATTAGCTTGGAACAAACCTTAAAAAACCGTGCCGGGATAGCCTCGGCGGTTTTCCATGAAGGCATGACCATTATCGAACGTGACCGTGCCGCCGCTTATTTTGCCGACCCGGACAGTGCCGCACGGTTATTGATTTGTTCAGAAATTGGCAGCGAAGGCCGTAATTTTCAGTTTGTGCATCAATTGGTGTTGTGGGATTTACCCCATAATCCTGATTTGTTGCAGCAGCGCATAGGCCGTCTTGACCGCATAGGCCAAAAGCACGTCATCCAAATTCACATCCCTTATTTGGAAAATTCGCCAGAAGCCTTGCTATACCGATGGTATGACCAAGGTATGGATGCTTTCCGCCGTAATTGCTCGGCAGCCCAGCAAGTGGCTGATGCCTTACAGGATGAACTGGTTGCCTTGTTGTCTGCCCCTGACCCATTGGCAATCAGCGCAGAAATCGATGCGTTTATAGAAAAAACCGCCCGTTTGGCGGCAACATTGGAAGACCAATTGCATCATGGCCGCGACCAGTTATTGGAATTGAACTCGTGCCGCAAAGCATTGGCGGCTGAGCTGATTAGCCAAGTCAATGCGTATGAAAACGCCGCCACGCTTTGGCCGTATATGGAAGACTTGTTTGAATGTTATGGTGTGGAAACCGAATTCCATTCAGCAGACAGTTATATTATCCGCCCGGGCGACCAAATGCGCGTGGCCCATTTCCCCGATTTGCCGGAAGACGGCATGACCGTCACGGTCAACCGCAGCAACGCGCTGGCACGTGAAGAACTGAAGTTTTTGACCTGGGAACACCCCATGGTGCAATCCGCTATGGAGTTGGTGTTGACCAGCGAGACCGGCAACGCAGTGATGAGCGTCATCCGCCATCCCGCCCTACGGGCCGGGCAGTTTTTGTTGGAATATGTTTTTGTGGTGGAATGCAGCGCCCCTGCTGAATTGCAAATCGGCCGATTTTTACCACCCACACCGATACGCATCGTAATTGACCAAAACCTGAAGGACGTAACCGACACCTTTGCCCACGGCGATCTGGTGGAAACCGGCGCCCATTTTGACAAACAACAAGTGGTGGCTTTTTTGAATAGTAAGCGGGCGCACCTTGCCAAGCTATTGGCAAGTGCTGAAGATAAGGCCAAAATAGCCATGCAAACCATTTTGGAAAACGCTACCCAAACCCTGTTGGCATCCCTTGGTGCCGAGATAAAACGCCTGGTGCGCCTGAAAAATGTCAACCCCAGCATAAAAACCGAAGAAATAGAGCAGCTCAAAGATATGACCCTGCTCGCTCACGAGAACATTCAAGCGGCGCAATTGCGTTTGGATGCGGTCAGGTTTGTCATTGCCAGTTAGTGTACTGGCTTTTTTGACCTACATGGACACCAGCAAGCACTTTAACCTACCCTTGACCCCCCAAAGTTTATATGATTGCCATTGGGAAAATTAACACCCTGACCGTTGTCAAACAGCAAGGCGCAGACTTTTATTTGGATGACGGCACTTCCGGGAAAATATTGCTGGCGGACAAAAAGCTGCCTGCCGGTTGCCAACTGGGCGACACACTGGACGTTTTTGTGTATGTCGATGGCGACGGCCATTTGGCCGCCACCACCCAAGCCGCCAAAGCCCAAGTGGATGAAATAGCTTGGTTAAAAGTGGTTTCGCTCAATTATGTCGGGGCGTTCCTCGACTGGGGCTTGCCCAAGGATTTGTTGCTGCCATTTAGCGAACAGCATCATGAAATGGAAGTGGGCCGTTATTATTTGGTCAAACTGTTTTTAGACGAACAAGGCCGCATTGCCGCCACCACAAAAATAGACAAGCACTTGCTTGATGAAGCAGTTTACTTTAAAGAAGGCCAAAAAGTATCGCTGATAATTGCCGACAAAACCGACTTGGGTGTTAAAGCTATTGTCAACCATACCCATTGGGGCATGTTATTCCAAAATGAGCTGTTCCAACCGGTGCGGAAAGGCCAAAAATTGGACGGTTATATCAAGCATATCCGTGAAGACTTAAAAATTGATCTGAGCCTATACGAGCCGGGCTATGGCAAAGTGGAAGCTTTGACCGACATCATTTTGGCGCGGCTACAAGCCAAGGGCGGTGCTTTGCCGCTCAGCGACAAAAGCCCGGCGGAAGCCATTTATGCCGAATTTGGGGTCAGCAAAAAAGTTTTCAAACAGGCTATTGGCGCGCTTTATAAGCAACAGCTGATTAGCTTGGATAAGTTTGATGGCATTAAGCTGGTCGGCTAACTGCATTGCTTGTGCTTAGATGCATAAGTACTTATTCATAAATTATCAGACATTTCCATATCTCTGTTAGAGGCTATATTTTGTAAAAATATATAAAAAACATGGTATTAAATACTTTTAAAAATACCTGTTTAGTTTTGGATCAGTGCTTATGCTATTAAAAATGTATCCCGCAAAAAACGGTGATGCGTTCTTAATTAAAGAGGACGCGACAAAACCAACCGCTATTCTTATTGATGGTGGTTACGCCACTACTTTTAAGGAATATATTTCACCTGATCTTACATGCCTTGCGCAAATTGGATATTCTCTGGATTTAGTTGTTGTGACACATATAGATGCAGATCACGTTGCTGGATTGCTTGAGTTTTTTAAACTCAATGGAAATTCGCAATCGCCAAAGATAATTCAAGTAAAAGACGTTTGGCACAATAGCCTGCGTAGTCTTGGATTTATGCCGGTGGCAGACGATAATTTGCTTTCTGATGACAAAGATTTGCTTGTTGAAATTCAACGACAAGGGTATCCAATGCCAATTGCATTAGATACAGAACCAGTTGAAATAAGTGCCAGACAGGGTAGTTCTTTGGCTGCTTTGTTGCTTGGTGGCGGTTACCAATGGAATACTGAAAATGGTACTCAAAGCATCAATTCTACCAATACTCCATTTTTTGAATTTCGACCAGATGTGAAACTACATGTAATTAGTCCTTCATTGGCACAATTGGAGAAGCTCCGTAGTCGGTGGACTTTGGAATTACGGCGGCTTGGGTTCGCAGGAAAAATTGGCGTAAACGATGTATTCGACGATGCGTTTGAGTTTCTTTGTGCATTTGAGAATTTGCACACGGCTGTAAGAGTTGAGCCAGTTACAATTAGTGCCTCATCAGACCGTTGCTTAGATGAAGCCTATTTAGCTGATGCTTCTGTAACGAATGGTAGTTCAATCGCGTTAATTATCGAAATTGGTACTTTGAGATTGCTTTTTCTTGGAGATTCTTGGGCTGAAGAGATAGAAAAAACACTTCAGGCATTGCCGAATGCTAGGTTCCCGATGATATTCGATGCAATTAAGATTTCCCATCATGGTAGTTTACACAATACAAGTCCGACGCTTTTGAAATTGATTGATTCACCAGTATTTTTAATTTCTTCTAGTGGTAATAGCCACAATCATCCAGACTTTGAGGTTCTGAAAGCGATTGTTGACCGACCATCAAGCTTTAAGAGGCATTTGTATTTTAACTACACCACACCAGCATCTCAGAAAATGCAATATTACACTTCCAAATCGGGAGCGGAATTCGCAATCTATGAAGGTATTACGGATTGGATTGAGATTGGAGTAAATCCACTATGATAAATAACATTATCAAAGCAGCAACCCGTCAAGTTTCGTGTGGAAGTGAATCTGGAACAGGGCATTTAATTACAGAGTCCCATGTTTTAACTGCTCGCCACTGTATTGTTTCTGCAATTGATTCTGGAAGCGAAGTTAATCTTACTTTTTCTGATTCTGAAAGTCATATTACAGCAAGTATTATTGCACATTCTGAAAAATTGGATGTCTGTATTTTATACATACATGAGCTATTGGGACTCCGACCAATTCTATTAAATGCTTCAATGCCGCGTGAGGGAGAGGAATGGCTATCATTTGGTTTTCCGATTGGAAAAACTACCATTGGTCATCGTATTACAGGAACAATATCGCATTGCCTTGATGTTCCTAGGTGCAGAATAGACATTGATCTCGCGGTCAATTCAAGCACCGAATTAGTCAATTACAGTGGGCTTTCTGGAGCGGCTCTTGTATGCGATAACACAATTCGAGGATTGATTCGCTCAAAGTTAAATGGTTGTTCACTTGGTGCTATAAGTACTAAGCGATTACAGGAATTTTTTCAAGACAATGGAATTCAGGTATCTGATTCTAGTATTGAGGAGGATGCTTCCGTTGAGCCAAGTAACAAATTGGCTGTTCGAAGCGAATTTCAGGAGGCATTTGAACAAATGCTTCTCATAAATTCAGGAGGGCATGTTTTTCTTGAAGGTGCGCATGGTATTGGAAAAACGACTTTTTGTAGTGAGTTTCAACCTGAGAGTCAAGAGCTTTTCATTTTAGGAACATACAGTTTTGCATCATCAGGGAGAAGTCCAGGGACTATGTATCAAGCTCAACCTGAAGTATTTTTCGATTGGTTGTCAACAGCAGTATCTACTTTAATAACTGGAAAGCCTTCACGGAAAGAAGAATTGAACTATGTAAAGTTAGTTCGTGAGACTTCGGCATTATTTGATGCTTTTTCTCAATATTGTAAAAACAAAAATCAGCAGGGAATTTTATTTCTAGACGGACTAAATGAAGCGCAAATAGCCGATTCTAGTGCTTCCGCAAAACTTCTAGGCCTTTTGCCTCAGCCGATACCGCAAGCAGTTACAATTGTTTTGACGGCTCCAAATTATCAAAGTGTGGCTTTGTTGCTTGGGGGGAGAGTAAATAGCAATAATGTAATATCACTACCACCGTTAAGTGATGAAGCAAGTTCTGCTTATTGCTGGCAAGAACTTGTAGAACATAGAGCTAATCCGATGTTGATTGCACACATTTGCGAGAAAGCACAAGGACATCCCCTTTATATTCGCTACTTGATTGAATATGCGAATAATAGCCCAGAAGAAGATGACCTAGATGATTTTCCTATTTTGACAGGTACGATCGAGGAATACTACGAATCACTTTGGCAGCATCTGTTGGAAGATGCACATTCAATTAATTTATTGGCAATAATAGCTCGTTTGCGTTGGGGAGTTGGAATAAATGATCTGACAAATATTCTCAGACCAGAAGAACAAATCGCATTCACTTCAACGATTAGCCGCATTCGACATTTGTTGTTAAACACAGATACAACAACCATTTATCACCCATCATTTGCAGAATTCTTAGTTTTAAAAACGGCTAACCTTGAACCAGTTATTCAAAAACGCCTTGCAGAATTTTGTATTAAGGAGTCTCAACTAGAATATTGTGTGTTGAACCGTATTTTTCATTTACTGCGTTCAGATGAAACTGATCAATCTCAAGCGGTGGTTGACTGTAATCAAAAATGGGTTGATACATGTGTAACGCTTGGGGTTGAACCGGACATACTTTTATTCGATATTGAGAAAACACTAGATACCTCCGCAAATATAGGGTTAGCAGTTGAAGCTATTCGTCTTTTGCTGCTTTCACAGCGGGTTATTTTTCGCTATAACGTGCTATTTGCGCAATCAGCACGATTGATTGCGGAAGCATTGATTGCACTTAAGCACCCGAAAGAGGTACTAAAACATGTAATTCGATTCAATACCTTGATTATTGATCCTCAAGAAGCACTACAGATTGCGTTTTGTTTGATTCAAAACAACTATCAGGAAGACGCCTTAAAAATATTAAAATTGTTACATCAAAAAATTCTTGAAGCTCACTATTTCAAATTCAAAGAAATTGAACTACAAAATTTTCTTCATATATGCAAACTACATCTTCAAACAGTCTTATTTATGCGTCTTGCTGATGGCTATGGAAGAATGTCTCAAATTGCAAATATTTTAAAATATACAAATCAGATGGTTGTAAAATTTTTATCTGAAGAATCATCTGAAAATCTAATTTATTCTCTTGCTCCAGTGAATTGTGTAGTGCCTACTTACCTTCTATGTTTTTGTAACATTTATGTTAATTTTAAAAAATTAAAAGAAATAGGACAGGAAGTCGTACCGCTAGAAAAATTTTTATTGCCGATAATATGGATGTTGTTTGAATGTGAAATATTTTTTGATGAATACAATTTATCAAAAAATATTAAATCGCTACCACAAGTTTTTTCTGATATTGAAGAGCTTATTATTGCTGGAGCAAGTTTTGATAAAAGACTGATTCCTGAAATTGTAGATTCGCTTATTCAATTGGGCGCACCATCTTCAACCTTACAGCTTGTTTCTGATAAAGGTGAAAAATCAACTTTTCAAACCATTAAAATTAGAAATGATAATGGAGTTGATGTTGATTTTTTGAGTATTTCACAAGTTTCTGTTCAATGGCGTACAACAGCATTTTTGAGCAGTGACTTTATTTGTCCGTTGGTTGGTGCATTTGATGATACCAATTGGTTATCTTCGCTTGAGCAACTGATTTTCACCTTGTCTTGGTGTCGGAAATTTTCAGAGTAGTTGTCGCCTCGACGGTTAAATCTTAAGCGGCTTTTTTGTTCCGAGTTATCTCCTCTGCGTTTGGTTTTTGGTTAGCTTTGGTCTTATCAGGATTAAGGTGGACTGCCTG
>Ga0207960_1000098_pt1 | contig 23896 bp, 21 predicted proteins | sample CryBogCBH29May08_FD_184613 | JGI IMG/M metagenome (GOLD analysis project Ga0207960, IMG submission 184613) | Freshwater microbial communities from Crystal Bog, Wisconsin, USA - CBH29May08 (SPAdes) | ecosystem: Environmental > Aquatic > Freshwater > Lake | place: Crystal Bog, Wisconsin, USA... | reverse complement strand
GGGTTGTCAAGTATAATTTTAATGGATGCGGGTTAATCCGCAACTGCGGTGGAGTGGGGTTGTCAGCCCGCCGGGCCGGGTGGGTCTAGCCTGAGTTGTGCCACCTGCGCCTCGCTCAGGCCGGTGTTGGCGGCGATGGTGGCATCGTCCAGCAGTGCCAGCAAGGAAGCGGCGATTTGCAGGGCTTTGCGCTGTTCACCTTGTTCAATGCCTTGCTTTAGGCCTTCTTCCCGCCCCTCTTCCCGGCCCTCTTCCCGCCCCTGAAGCAAGCCATCCTGCAAGGCCTTCTCGATGCTGCCGCGCTGCAGGCGGATGAAGTCGTGGCGCTTGTCCTGGGCGTCCAGTTCCTCCTGGCTCATGCCGGCTTCGTTGGCGATGCCGAAAGCTTGCTGGATGTGCGGCTGTTTTGCCAGGCTGTCGGGGATGAGGTGCAGCGAGCCGGCGTTTTTGACGAAGTACAGCCAGCGGTCTTTGGCGGTTTGCAGTTGTTGTTCGTCCAGGTTGAATTTGGGCAGTTCGATGAAGATCAGTTCGATGTCGTCGCCGTATTCGATCAAGTCTGAGCTAGTACATCTCAAGGGCGGAGGGTAAAAATTGACGCTTTGCTGTTGATCGCGGGCATGGCTTCCTGCTACGGGGCGTTTAATCATCATCTTGTCTAGGGTTCTGCTGTTTTAATTGTTCGGACAACAGCATTTGCGCGCCAGTGGTGACCACTGCTTCACCCGCTTTAACCGCTTCGGCGACAAAATAACCGCCATCGGTTGCCGTGTAGTGGTTGATGGCTTGTTGCCGGAACAATGTTGGAGCCACTTTGATATAAACCAAGGCCTGTTGTTGCGACCAGAGCAATGCGGAAGCAGGAATGTTGACGCCCTGTTCTTGCTGGTTATCATCAGGCATCCATACGCTTACCCTCATGCCAACCCGAATGGCCCGCCCGCTGGTTTCATAAAAATAATTGCTGCCTTGGTCGTTCGGGTCGTTTTGTGGCATCGGGGCAATTAAGCTGGCCAGTTGTGCTTTGCTGCGTTCGCCCGACGGATCGACAAAAATAATGGCCGGAGCCACGGCTGGATTATGGTTGGTCGGCAGGCTGACTTGCAATAATAGCGCCTGACTAGTTAAAAAGATTTCCAGTTTGCCGGGCTGGTCGGTCAGGGCCCAAGCAGCCAACACCGGCCCCCAATGCAATTGGGTTTCGGCTTGGATAGCTTGCAGTTTGGCTTGTGCCGCTGCACTTAGAAGGCTGGCATTCTGCCACTGTAGTTGTTGGTTTTGCAGGGTGTGTAGGGGCGTGGCACCGTGGGCATACAGTTCTTGGTATCGGTCCAATGCTTGCTGGGCGGTGTTTAGCGCAGCGTGTGCCAAATGCAGCCCGTTTAACGCTTCCCTGTGGCGGTTGCGGAGGTTTAGCAAGGGTTGCAGGTCAATGGCCTTGCCGAAGCCGTTAATTTCTTGCCTATGTTGGCTGGCTTGGGCGGGGCTGACTTGGATACCTGCTAACTTTTGCGCCGCCTCGCTGACGGCAATCTGGGTTTCGGCGGTTTCGACTGGCGATGTGCCGCTATCGGCGAAGGTGTGGCTGATTAAGCATAGCAGTGCTGGCAGTAAGGCAATCTTTACTCGATGCTTCATGTAGTATCCTGCTTTTCAAAGGGATGTAGTGTGGCAAGCCCTGGTTGCACTAGCGTATGGTTTGCCAAAATTTCTTGCTGAAATTCGATTGGAATCCGTGCCCAATCGAGCAGTTGCACAATAATGGGCAGATTGCTGTCAGAAAACGCTTCAATAATGTCACTATAATTTATTTGGACGTGCGTTAAGTTGTCGGGTTGGCGCACCACCAAATCCAAGTCACTGGCTTCATAACAATCGCCATTAACCCGGCTTCCGTATGCCCACACTTCGGCATTCGGCAAATGACTTCGCAAAATTTCCATGACCATTTGTAAATAGCGTTCGGGCAGATGCAGCTGTGGCATTTCCGTGGTTGGCATGTTCTGGGTTTTACCTAGTTTTCTTTCTAAAATATCCGCTAAGTTGGCTATATCCGGTAAAAAAAAAGCCCCGGTTGCTGGCAACCGGGGCTTTTTTGGCCAAAACTAGGCGATCAAGGCAAGATTGCTTAGTTAGGCAGGGCGAATACGGTCAAAGTGCCGCCCAATTTGGTGTAAGAGTTCAAACTTCTGTAAGCGCCTACTGCACCTAAGCCTTCTGAACCTGATGCATCGGTGCCGTCATCCAGACCGGCAGCAATACCAATACCTGCCCAGCCACCGATACCTGACAATACGCCGACATACTGTTTGCCTTTGTATTTCCAAGTGTTGACGTTGCCGATGATGCCTGATGGGGTTTTGAATTTATACAATTCTTTACCGGTTTTAGCATCAACTGCTTTCAGGTAGCCTTCCAATGTGCCGTAGAAGACAACGCCGCCAGCGGTGGCAACAGAACCTGACCAAACAGAGAATTGCTCTTTGTTGGACCAAGCGATTTTGCCGGTTTTAGCATCATAAGCGGTAAATTGGCCCAAGTTAGTGGTGCCGTCTGGTTTGCCTGTGATAACGTCAGCGCCGGCTGGCATCATGCTTAAAGTCGCACCCACATAAGGTTGTCCGGCAGTGTAAGACACTTCAAACGGTTCGTAGTCCATACACAGGTGGTTGCCTGAGATATAGAACAAGCCAGTTTGTGGTGAGTAAGAAACCGGTTGTTGGTTTTTAGAACCTAACGCAGCTGGGCAAGCACCTGTGGTGTTGACATCTTCACCGTTTTGTTCAGTACTGTATTTTGACACAACTTCAGGGCGGCCTGTTTTCATATCAACATGCGTTGCCCAGTTGACTGATTTGTCGAATTTTTCAGCAACCAACAATTCGCCATTTTCGCGGTCCAAGGTGTAGCCAAAGCCGTTACGGTCAAAATGCACGATGGTTTTATGCATTTTGCCTTTTACTTCTTGGTCAACCAAAACAGTTTCGTTGATACCGTCATAATCCCACTCATCATGTGGAGTCATTTGGTAAACCCATTTTACCGCGCCAGTGTCTGCATCACGTGCCCACAAGGACATCGACCATTTGTTGTCGCCTGGACGTTGTACTGGGTTCCAAGTTGAAGGGTTGCCTGATCCGTAATAAACCAGGTTCAATTTTGGGTCATAGCTGTACCAGCCCCAAGTGGTGCCGCCGCCGATTTTCCATTGGTCGCCTTCCCAAGTGCTGGTGGAAGAGTTTGCGCCAACAGGGGCCACTTTGCCGTTTTCCCAGGTAGTGGTTTTTTTAGGGTCGATCAAAGTGTCTTTATCTGGGCCGATGCTGTAGCCTTTCCAAGCCAGTTTGCCGGTTTTGATGTCATAAGCAGCCAAGAAGCCACGTACACCAAACTCACCGCCAGAAATGCCGGTCAGGACTTTGTCTTTAACAACCAAAGGTGCATTGGTGTTGGTCATGCCCAATTTTGGGTCGCCGTTTTGTACGCTCCAAACACGTTTGCCTGTTTTTGCATCCAATGCGGTCAACACGGTGTTGGATTGTTGCAAGAAGATTTTGCCGTCGCCATAAGCCAAGCCACGGTTGACAGTGTCGCAGCACATCACTGGGATGGTCACTTCAGCGTCTTGTTGTGGGGTGAATTCCCAAATGATGGATTGGGTGCTTTGGTCAATGGCGTAAACTGTGTTAGGGAATGGGGTGTGGACATACAGGACATCGTCAACAACCAATGGGCCGCCTTCATGGCCGCGCAGAACACCTGTTGAGAAAGACCATGCTGGCTGCAGATTTTTTACGTTGCCGGTGTTGATTTCGTTCAATTCGCTGTAACGGGTACCTGCATAGTTACCGCCCCAAGTTGCCCAGTTAGCGGGGTTTTGGGTCAGTTTTTCTAGGCCGCTGTTGGCGGTGGAAATTGCTGGCGCAGCTAATAGGGCGGCTACACTAGAAGCAAGCAACCAACTTTGTAAAGGCTTCTTCATATTTTTATTCTCCTGGTATTTTGTTTTTCAACAAAAAACTGATTTGTGTATTTTAAAAGACTAATATTAGTATTTTTGGCATTTTGTAATGATCCCTGTATACAAGACCACCCGCGCCAAGTGACTAGATTTAATGATTTTGCCAAAAAAGTCAACACATAAAAAGTGCCGATTCAGGCATGACTGTATCAAGGCCTGCCAGCCCACTTAAGATAACGGTATAAGCCGCTAAATAGACTCAATTTTATAATCCCCGTCCGACCAGCACAACGCCTGGCCCGCTTCTGTCCGCCAAGCGGCCAGCACAAAACGCTGTGCAGGTTGGCCGTCAATATTAAAATCATGCACGGCGGGCCGATGGGTATGCCCGTGTATCAAACGCGCCACGCCATGACGTTGCAGGGTGCGCTTCACCGTGTCGGGGTTGGCGTCCATAATGTCCTGCTGGGTATTACGTTTATGGAAAAAACTCCGCACACGATACCAACGTGCCGCCAGCAGGCGCAACCACAAGGGTTTTGACAAGATGTTTTGCTGCCACTCCTGTGTGTGCGCCTTGACCCGAAAAGCTTGGTAGGGTAGGTCATCGCTGCACAGCAAATCACCGTGCATCAACAAGGTGGGGGTGCCAAACAGATCAATCACCACCTCATCAGCCAACAAAGTAATGCCGGTCTCTTGGCAAAACCGCGCGCCCAGCAAAAAGTCCCGGTTACCCTGTTGCAGATATATCAGTGTGCCGGTTTGTGTCAACTCCCTTAGGGCTTTGCGTATCCGTCTATTAGGTGGCGTGCCATCATCGTCACCCACCCAAGCGTCGAACAAGTCACCAAGGATATAAACGGCTTTGGCTTGCCGGGCACGGCCTTGCAAAAAAGCCAGAAAACGGCGGGTAATGGCAGGCTTGTCTAACGACAGATGCAAGTCTGATATGAACAGGATGTCTTGTTTCACAGTCGGCTAGGTTTCAGGTTGTGGTCAGATAGCGGGTTAAGGCACTGCATTAGGCAATTCTGTGCCTAGTCGGGCATTATTTGGCCACTTCATTTGACCACTTCGGCCTTTTCAATCACGATATTGGTTTGTGGCACGTCTTGCTGGCCATTTTTGTTGCCGGTAGGCTGTAAAGCCATCGCATCGACCACTTCCATGCCTTGCACCACTTCACCAAATACGGCATAACCCCAACCATTGGGCGTGGCGCTGGTATAGTTTAAGAAAGCATTGTCTTTGTAATTGATAAAAAACTGTGCAGTGGCGGAATCAGGGTTAGGGGTACGCGCCATGGCAACGCTGCCGCGCTTGTTCAGCAAGCCGTTGTTGGCTTCGTTTTTAATGGCGGCGTGGGTGGGTTTTTGTTTAAAGTCGGTGTCAAAACCGCCACCTTGCGCCATAAAATCAGGGATAATGCGGTGGAAAATAGTGCCGTCATAAAATCCTTCATTGACATAAGTCAGGAAATTGGCTGAAGAAAGCGGGGCTTTTTCAGTGTCCAATTGAATGACGATAGTACCCATGGAGGTGGTCAATTTAACTTGTGTGGCAGTTTGTGGCATTTTGTTTTCCGTAGCAAAAGAAAGTGTGGATGTTAACAGCAGAAGTAGGCTCAAAACGGGAGCACGCATATAGTTACCTGATAGTTGTTGAGACAAGGAGAAGATTTTAGGTGTTTTTCACTTGAAAGAGAAGGGCACGCTTGGTAAATTGGCTAGCCTTTACCGCTGGGCATCGTCCCGCTTAATGACCGCCACCCCTACTGCAACGCTTATGTTAAAAATTTATAACACCCTGACCCGCAAAAAAGAACTGTTTCAGCCACGGATACCCGGGCATTGCGGCATGTATGTCTGTGGTATGACGGTCTACGATTATTGCCATATTGGCCATGCCCGCGTGATGGTGGTTTTCGACACCGTGGCCCGGCATTTGCGCCATAGCGGTTATGCCTTGACCTACGTCCGCAACATCACCGACATAGACGATAAAATCATCCAACGCGCCCATGACAATGGCGAGGCTTTCACCGAGCTGACCGGGCGTTTTATAGCCGCCATGCACGAAGATGAACGCGCTTTGTCGGTGCTGCCGCCGGATATTGAGCCGAAAGCCACGCAATCCATACCTGATATTATCGCCATGATTGAAACCCTGATTGGCAAAGGTTTGGCCTATGTCGGCGGCAATGGCGACGTGTTTTATGCGGTCAATAAATTTGCCAACTACGGGCAATTGTCCGGCAAAAATTTGGATGACTTGCAGGCGGGCGAACGGGTCGATATTGACCACGCCAAACACAACCCTTTGGATTTTGTGTTGTGGAAAATGGCCAAAAGCGGCGAACCGGCTTGGCCGTCGCCTTGGGGGGAAGGCCGTCCGGGTTGGCATATTGAATGTTCCGCCATGTCCACTTGTTGCTTAGGCAACCATTTTGACATCCACGGCGGCGGCATGGATTTGCAGTTTCCGCACCATGAAAACGAAATTGCCCAATCCGAAGGGGCGACCGGCGAGAAATTTGTCAATTTCTGGATGCACAACGGCTTTGTCCGCGTCAATGAAGAAAAAATGTCCAAATCCTTGGGCAATTTCTTTACCGTGCGCGAAGTGCTGAAAGCCTATCAACCCGAAGTGGTGCGCTTGTTTATTTTGCTAAGCCATTACCGCAGCCCGCTCAATTATTCCAACGAACAGTTGGATGAGGCCGGTATTGCCCTAACAAGGCTTTACACCGCCTTGCGCGGTTTAACATTGGCAACGGGGCTAGCGGTTGACCTTGGCTATGTAGAACGCTTTAAACAAGCAATGGATGATGACTTCAACACCCCCGTAGCCTTGGCGGTGTTGTTTGATTTGGCGCGTGAGCTGAACACTGCCAAGCAAGCGGCTGGCAATGCCGATAAATGCGCCCAATTGGCGGCAACCTTGCGGCATTTGGGCGGGTTGTTGGGCATACTGCAATCGGATGCCGACAGTTTTTTGCAAGGCGAAGCCGATGAGGCCATTGAACAGCAAATCCAAGCCCGTATTGCCGCCAAAAAAGCCAAGGATTGGGCGTTGGCGGACCAAATCCGTGACGGGTTGAAAGCGGCGGGGGTAATTTTGGAAGATGCGCCTAATGGCACTACCACTTGGCGGCGTGAGGGGTAGCCAACAACAAGGATGGGCTGCGGCTTTACGGGACTTGACAGATACCATCATTGTAGCTACATTCAGTACCATGAGTACGAAATACACTTGGCATGAAAGCAAACGGCAAAGCAATGAGGGGAGTCGCTATTTTTGCGAAAGCTTGTTTAGGGGCATCCCAGCCCCAACAAGCGGCAAAAAAATACGCGACCGCCATTGCCTTCGGCCGCCCCGATTCGTCCGCGTCACCTGGTCCCGGCCCGACAAGGGGACCGGAACAGCGGTTCCACATGACTTTACGCCATTTCGGGATGCCTTGCAGGTTGCCTACGCCACGCTTCGGCAACCCGCCCGGCCCTATGGCTATCGGGGACTAAAAATCTTCGCTTCTCTTCGTTCCGCTTCCAAGATTTTCAGCGCTGGAAAAGCATCGGCTTGACTTCAAAGACTCGGACGTGGTCATTGATAGCCCTTACCGCCTGGACATCACATCATCGCGTAACGGCGAACAACGACAACAATCCTTCGCCTATGTGTTTGGTCATCTGACCGTATTGACCGTGGTGTATCTGCCGGGCGAAACACCACACATTATTAGTTTCCTTCTGGCAAAACGAAGTGAAAGAGAGGTTTATCATGACTGGCTCGAAAATGACTACGATGACAACTGACGACATGCGCGCTGCGCGTGAACGCGGTGATTCTAAATCCGACTGGGCATTGCTGCAGCAAAACCAGCTTGACGGCATCGAACCGGAAGAAGATGGTGATTCGCCTGACGCGACAATGCTCATGCTTGAGGCTATTGCAAACCGCCGCACCGCAAGGTCTGCGGGTAGTGGCAATAAGGAACAAGTGCCCATCCGTATCGACAAGGCTTTGTTGCCAAGCTGCCGTGCTGGCGGCACGGTTTGATTTGTCTAATCTAGGCTGGGCAATGACAAGCAGGGCTGCCGGATTTACGCCAACTTTGCTGTGGAGGGCAATTCCGGTCAAGCCACCGAGAGCTACAAAACGGCATTGGAGTTTTTAATATGAGTGCGCTAAGTTTGCGGTTGCCAGATTCCATTCATAGGCATATCGAAGAATTTGCCCAAAAAGAAGGGTGTCTGTCAACCAGTTTATCGCCACAGCAGTGGCGAAAAAATATCTGCTTTGGATACAGCGGGTTATTTGCAAGCTAGAGCGCAACGCGCTGATGGCGGGGCTTTTGCCCCCGTATTAGTCAAGGTTGCCGATAGGCCACCTGTACTGGGGGATGAGTTGTTGTAACCTGTACTCCGGTCTAGGGTAGTTACGCAGTTAGGCACCCAGTGTCAGCGAAGTTGGCTGGTTGCCTATCGGCAAAGCCAGCCCTATTGATTACCCGGCGTTTTTCAACAAGGCATTAATCTCTTTCAAACACTCAATTTCCCTTTCTTGCCGTTCCACAATCACCTGCAACTTTTCCAGTTCGGCTTTTAATTGCAGGTAGTCAGGGGAAAAAGAATTGACATTCAAAGTGTATTGCTGATTGTTCGTACCCGATTGATTAAAATTGCTTTTTTCGCTGGAATCAAACCAATCTGCCAGCTTGACATCAAACAATCCGGCGATTTGCTCAAGCCTTGACAGGTTGACATCGGTTTCCCCGCGTTCAATGCAGCCATAGCCATTGGCCGACATCTCCAGCTTGCAGGCGGTCTCTTCCTGTGACCAACCTTTTACCTGCCTGGCTAACCGTATTTTTTCATGTACAAGCATAACACCTATCCTGCGGGTAAAATAACAAGTAAGGCTTTATTGTAGCAAATCTACGATTCCGTATAATGGAATTATGCCCTAAAGCCAAAAAATTACTGGGCTAGGGCGTAGCTAATGGGCAAAAATGGGTTGCAAGGGCTTTGGGTTTTTAACAGTTGACTGATAGTAGGTGAATACAATGAAAAAGTTATTGATGGTTGCGGGGTTGTTGTTTGCGCAGGCTTCATTGGCAGATTACAGCTATCTTGTTGATTTGTCGCAAAAGGACAGTGGCTGGGATGTCCTTCATTTTGATAATGGAAATGCTTATTATGAAACTTATGGTATTTTTGGTGGTTATGATTATAGGCCGTTCAATAGTTCGTACAATGATATGCCCGATTATTCTTACGAGAATTATATTGATGGGTTGCGAGGTGGAGGTGTGAATATGTATGCTGGTTATAATGGTGGTTATGGGCCTACATTTGGTGGTGCATTTACAGCGCCTGCAAATGTTTCTCAATCAACCGTTGATCTTGGTCCAATAGCTATTCAACAACCACAAAACGCATACAGTGTTCCTGCTTGGTATCATCCTGAAAGCTTTGCAATCGTAGACAATTATGATTTCTATAATCTAGTGCCTGGGGATACTTACAGCTCTAATCTAGTGCTTGGGGATACTTACATCAGTAGTATGGGTGATTTTGTCGCCTCTTCTTCGGGTCATGGAATTGTTACAACCGTAAGTTATGACACTATACTGGAAGCCCCCGAAATCGACACCAACCTTGCTGGCCTCAGCATCGGCCTGTTGTCCGGCATCCTGTTCCTGTCCGCCGCGCCGCCAAAATCTAAATGGCTAGGGTGGATGCGCTGCCAGACAATTCACTATCAACCAAACCCATGCGGCAAAGGCTATCACAGCAACGTGGACAGCCACAAAAACAGCAAGGCTACTAAAGTTTTTTTGTTTGGAAGGAAAAATAACTGGTAACGGACAGCCATAAATGTTATAAATATTTTGTGGTTTTTACAATCAACTCAGGTTGGGGTGACAAAATGAAAAAATTATTAATGATAGCAGCCTTGCTGTCCGCACAGGCCGCACAGGCGGGTACTAGTGGTTGGGTTATATCTGAAACGGCATTGCCGGGTTCTGCCCAAACAGGCGCATCACCTTCAATATCGCTGGTGGATTCGTATAGCAAAGGCAATGATTATGCTTATGACATTGTCAAATCTGCTGATGGTAAAAGTATTACATCTGAAAAATGGGGATGGGGGCAAACCAGTGTCATTGATTTTAGTGCCACCAATCTTGTTAAGGGCGACCAATATACAATAACCGAATCCGGTGGAAAACAACTCTCCGCACCTTATTACCAATCGGTAAGCATCACCACCAACCTAGATGGAACAACCAAAACAACTTTCGGCGCTGAAACAAAAGGCACTCCCACTACTACTTCGGCAAGCACCACCACTAACGCGGATGGAACATCCACAACAACCTACAATGCTGTAACAAACGTGCCTGATTACATAGGCGGTAGGTCAGTTATAACTGATATTACCACCGGCAACATTGTTGCCAGCATTGCCTCAGGGGACATATTTGGGGCTGGTAATGGTTCAGTCACATTCACAGCAACTAGCGCCAACGAAAAAATACGGCTTGAAGCCCCCGAAATCGACGCTAACCTTGCTGGCCTCAGCATTGGCCTGTTGTCCGGCATCATGATCCTAAACGCCGAACGCCGCCGCGCCAAAACTCTGTAACACCCCTCTAACTGGTTAAGGTGGATGCGCCGCTAGGCAATCCACCATCAACCAAGCCCATGCGGTAAAGGCTATTAAAGCCACAAATACAGCAAGCCCGCTACCCCTGTTTCGTTTGAAAGGAAAAAAGCTATTGTCCAACGTGGATTAAGCACTTCCAAACTCCAGTTATTCGTTATTGCGCGTTGCATTGGGCTACAATGCCCGATTTAATTTTGTTAGAGGGCATCCATGCTAACAATCAGCCTGTTTTGGTATTCTTGTATCTGTGTATGTTTTCGATTCGGAAAGACATCATTTGCCACCTATTCATGTCCGTTATAGTGAATTTAAGGCAGCTATTGCTATTTCGAGTGGTATTGTGCTTTATGGTGGTCTGCCCATACGACCAATGAAGTTAATTCTGGCATGGATAGAGCTGCATCAGGATGACCTGATGGCTGATTGGTATCTGGCCACCAATGGCCAGACGCCTTTTAAAATTGAACCCTTGCACTGAGTGACCACTGTGACACCTGATGTAGTTCTCAAGTAAAACGTCTAGCCAATTATTGCCTGGAGACCGTTTTTGAAAATAGCGGGCGGCGTGGGTTTGATATGAAACCATTACGTTTTTTGCCTTATGCCCTGCCGTGCTTTTACTTTTCAACCACTAAATTTACAGAGGCATTCATGCAAACTATTTTTCCACATCCTGAAGTTATCGGCACATTCCACCAGTTCGGGGCGTTCGGTATTGCTTACCAAGTGCTTCGCCCTGCCCGTGAGACTGAAAAAGGCTGGTTGGTTGAAATTGAAGTCCCTGAATCTGGCGAACGCTTGGAATACAGCCTTGATGCGGTAATGAATGACCAAGAGGCGTGTTGATGTTCGCCATTGCCTTCGATTTGGTGGTTAAGGACACTGCGGAACACAATCCAAGGGGTGTTTCTGCGGCTTATGTCGAGATTGGCGCAACATTGGCCAATTTTGGTTTTCGCCGAGTGCAGGGTGGCCTTTATACCTGTGAAAATGAGGATATGGCGAACCTTATGGACGCTCTTGATGCTTTGGCTGATCTGCCTTGGTTTGCTGGGTCTGTACGCGAAATTCGTGCGTTCCGTGTCGATCAATGGTCTGATTTTGCCAAACGGATCAAACTGCGGCGCTGAGTCGGATTACGGGCGGCTTGATGGGTTCATTGTTTTCTTCTACTCACTTGCGTATTCTACTATAGAATAGTATCAATTTATTAAGTTTTGGCTATTTGTCGCCCGTGGGCTACGAATTGCAAAAAAACTGCAAAATCCGTTAGTGTTTGGCCCGTTTAGGTCTTGCGCGCTTGCCAAGCCCTACGCCAAACAACACCAGAAAACAACCCCATAACAGCCCCGGCCCCAGCCAAAAATATTGCTGGTAAAAGGTGCGCGGCGGATTTTTTAAATAAGGCACCTGCAAAATGCCCGACCAAGCTTGGGAAATGGGCGATAATGCCAGCACCTCCCCCGAAGCTAGCGATGCGGTTGAAATGCCAGAATTGGTCACGCGCAAGACGGGCCGTCTAAACTCCACACCCCTTGCCAAGGTCATATATAAATGCTGGTAAGGTTCTTGCCAGTCACCGTACCAGGCATCATTGGTGACGTTGACGATAAATTGTGCATCCAGTTGTGCCAAATCCTTGGAAAACTCGGGGAACAGGCTTTCGTAACAGATTTGTGCGCCTATTTTAAAACCATTGAGCTGCAATAATTCGCTAGGGCCGTTGCCCCGCCCGAAATGCCCAGTTTCTGGCAGCCATTGGCGTATTTGTGGCAACCATTGTTCGCCCGGGATGTATTCGCCAAAGGCCAGCAAAATGGTTTTGCTGTAATGTGGCCCGACAATAGCCCCGTTTTTGTCCAGCACAAATAAGGAATTGCTGACCAGTCTGGAGTTGTCGTCAATACTGTAAGCACCAGTGATTAACGGCAGTTGGCGGGTCTGTAAGAACTGGCTTAGGGCGGTTGGCAGCGGGTCGTGTTGGAAGGCCTCTCCCAGCAGTGCCGGAAAAGCGGTTTCCGGCCATAGCGCGAAATCAATGGGGGTGTTGGTGTTGGCGGCTAGGGCAGCTTGCGTCAGGGCCATATAACGGCGCAAAATTTCGCCCCGATAGCCTTGTTTTAATTCCGCCGCCAATTTATCCGAATTGCCAATGCTGGCCTGTACCATCAGCACATTGAGCGCGGCATCGGGTTTGGGCAAGCGGGCTTTTAATGCCACGCCACCCAGATTAAGCAGCACAAAACCGCCCAGCACAGCAGCCAGTATCACTTTACCAGCGCGTTGTTGGCGTTGTTGCCAAGCCCAATATAACGGCAGGTTGCAGGCCAATGTTAAGGCACTTAAGCCTTTAAAGCCGATGAATTCCGCCCAGTGGTACAGCGGAATGCCCGCGCCATACCATGAATAACCAAAATTCCAGTAAAACAGCGTGACCGAATAGGCTTCACATAAAATGGTGATGATGCACAGCAGGGCCAGTGATAAAGCCCCCGGCCATTGCCATTGCCGCTTGCCCAAAAACCACAACAGCCCCGCCACCGGTACAAACACATGGGCAATGACGGCATAGACCAATAAACCCATGATGGCAAATGGCCAATCCAGATGGGCAAATTCGTGCAGCAGATGCGCCATCCAGTTGAAGCCAATCAAGGTAAATACAAAAGCGGTGGTGACACCACCTATCAGGATGTCTTTAACGCAGCTTTGCCGTTGCCAAAAAATCCATAGCGGCACAAAGCCAAATAACGAGGCCCACGGCGGAAAAGGGATGTAACTGGTGCCGATAAAAATACCGGACAAAACGGGTAGCCACAAAAACTTGAGTGCGTTGTTCATGAAGGTTTGGAGGCTAACAGGCGTAGGACGGGGGGCAAAATTGTGCAATGGCAACACAAACTCAAAAACAAGTTTGTGGCTAATGGAGTTTACAAAGGCTTCACCAAAGCTGAAATGAAGGCAATTTGGGCAAACAATAACCCGGCCATCCACTGTATTAGGTCAAGCTTAAGCAGTTCCAGATCAGATTTGGTTGCCAAGACCCTAACCACAATGGTGAATCTCAGCATAGAGCGCCCTAAATTCATCGCTTAGTTTATGATGCGGCACATAATGCACCAATGGTTGCGAGACTGAATGCGATTCCCTAACCTTAACCGACGGTGAAATCATGGCGGACAATACTGGCAAGCCCTCGGCAATCAGTTCTTCCACCAATTGCCGTGGCAGGTTGGCCTGTTTTTGGTATTGGTTGACAATAATGCCTTCCACTTCCAAGCTCTGGTTATGGTCGGCCTTAACCTCTGCCACCGCTGTCATCAGCGTGTACAATGCCTCACGGGCAAAAGTGTCGCAGTCGAAAGGTATCAGGCATTTTTGCGCGGCAATCAGTGCGGATTGGCTGTAAAAGTTTAAAATCGGCGGCGTGTCAATGTAGATGTTGTCGAAACCGTGCAGCTTTTCCAGCGCCTCTTTTAATTTGAATATTTTAAAACGCGATTCCAAGCGGCCTTGCAACGGCTCCAGTTCGGGGTGTGATGGGATGACGTACAAATTGGGGAAAGGCGTTTCATGGATGACAGTTTCCAGCCCCGATTGCCCGGTGTTGCCGCTAAACAATGACAGGCTAAGGCAGTCCTTAAAAAACAGTGCGATGGTTTTGTCGCTTTCGGTTACTTTATGGCCCAGCAAATACTGCGTAGAGTTGCCTTGCACGTCCAGATCAATCACTAAGGTGCGTTTGCCTTCAACCGCACTAATGGCGGCAAGGTTGCAAGTGATGGTTGATTTGCCGACCCCGCCTTTTTGGTTAAATATGACTCTACGCATGGTGTTTGCTGCCCTTCACAGGAAAAAATAAAAGATTGGATAAGCCGTTTGTGTCAAATGCGTACAAACGTGGTGGCATGGCACTGGGGGCATTCGGGAATTTCGCTAGGGGTTTTAAACGCAATTTCTTTGCCGCAGGCATCACAAATAAACGTGCCGGGGCTGGTTATTTCGCCGCTATGGTAGCTGTGCTTGGTGGCCAGTTGTTGCAGCTTGGCCAGTTCGATACGGGTTTTGTCTGCCAAGCTTAAAAACGCGTCCAAGGCAAAATTCTCTAGCATTTCAATATCAAACTTAAACCATTCGGACAATGATTTGATGTCCGCCGCCGTGGGTAGACCGAACGCGGCATGTTCCAAATCGCGTTTGACATAGCCGGAAACTTTGTCCAATTGTTCTGGGGTCAGCTCGGAACTTTGGCTGGTTTTGTGCTTAGAAATCTCAAAGGCGTCTGCAAACGAATGCAGCGCTTCGTCCATGGTTTCATGAAAATGTTGTAAAAGTTCACCGTAAGCGGTGATGAGTTTGTTTTTATTCATGGTCAACTCCTGAAAATGACGCTTTAGATTTAAGCAACTGTACGGTATTCTAACGCTTTTGATTGATAAAAGACGAGAAGGATGCAAGAAAATTATCAACCGCTCGCTATTGAGCAAACTGTCCAACATATTTGGCAAACTGCCGGTACATTTAAAGCATCGGAATCGTCACCGGCGGAAAAGTACTATTGCTTGTCCATGTTCCCTTATCCTAGCGGTAAGTTGCACATGGGCCATGTCCGTAATTACACCATTGGCGATGTCATCAGTCGTTACCAGCGCATGTTAGGCAAAAATGTTTTGCAGCCTATGGGCTGGGATGCCTTTGGCCTGCCAGCCGAAAATGCCGCCATGCAAAATCGCGTGCATCCTGCCGATTGGACGTACAGCAATATCGACTATATGCGCGATCAGCTGAAACGCTTGGGGTTTGGTTACGATTGGGATAGGGAGATCGCCACTTGTGACCCTGATTATTACCGCTGGGAGCAGTGGTTTTTCCTAAAGCTACTGGACAAAGGCTTGGTTTATAAAAAAACCGCCCCGGTCAATTGGTGCCCTAATGACATGACCGTGCTGGCCAATGAGCAAGTGATAGACGGTTGTTGCTGGCGTTGTGATACGCAAGTTGAGCGTAAGGAAATTTCCCAGTGGTTTTTAAAAATCACCGCTTATGCCGATGAATTGCTGACATCATTGGACACCCTGGAGGGCTGGCCTGAGCAAGTCAAGACTATGCAAGCCAATTGGATAGGCCGCTCTGAAGGGGTGGAAATGGATTTTGCCGTACCCGAGTTAGGCGAAGCTGTGCGCATTTATACCACCCGTCCGGACACCTTAATGGGGGTCACTTATTTGGCGGTGGCGGCGGAACATCCGTTAGCATTAAAAGCAGCTGAAAGCAATGCCGACATTAGGGCCTTTATTGATACTTGCAAGGTAATGGAAACCACGGAAGCGGCGATGGAGACCATGGAAAAGCGCGGCATTGCGTCCGGCATTGCTGCGCTGCATCCGATAACCGCTGAACCGGTGCCGGTGTGGATTGCCAATTTTGTGCTGATGGGTTATGGCACGGGGGCGGTGATGTCTGTTCCGGCGCATGACCAGCGCGATTTTGAATTTGCCCAAAAATATGGCATTGCCATCAAGCCAGTCATTTTCGACCCATCCGGCCAAGGGGGTGAAGAGGATGATTGCGCCCAACAGGCATTCACCGCCAAGGGTGTGTTGAAAAATTCTGGTGAGTTCGATGGCTTAAGTTCTGCCCAAGCTTTTGCCAAAATAGCTGAAACCCTGGAACAAGCGGGTAAAGGCGAGCGCAAAACCAATTTCCGTTTGCGAGACTGGGGCGTGTCGCGGCAACGCTATTGGGGCGCGCCCATTCCTGTCATCTACTGCGACGATTGTGGCACGGTACCGGTGCCAGAACAAGATTTGCCAGTGACTTTGCCGCGTGATGTGGTGCTGGATGGCTCGCAATCACCACTGGTGGCGCATCCGACGTTTTCCAAAACCACTTGTCCGCATTGTGGCAAAGTCGCCCAGCGCGAAACCGACACCTTCGACACCTTTATGGAATCGTCTTGGTATTTTGCCAAGTTTGCCTGTAAAGATGCCAACGGGATGCTTGATGCCAGAGCCAACCATTGGTTGCCGGTAGACCATTACATTGGCGGCATTGAACACGCCATTTTGCATTTGTTGTATGCGCGTTTCTATACTAAATTGTTGCGTGATGAAGGCTTGTTGACGTGTGATGAGCCGTTCAAAAAGTTGCTGACCCAAGGCATGGTGCTGAAAGATGGCACCAAAATGTCCAAGTCCAAAGGCAATACCGTAGACCCGCAAGGCTTGATTGAACAATACGGTGCTGATACGGTGCGCTTGTTCATCATGTTTGCCGCGCCGCCTGAGCAATCCTTGGAATGGTCGGATAGCGGTGTCGAAGGGGCTTCGCGCTTCCTTAAGCGGTTATGGCGGCAGGTTTATTTGCATGTGGAAGCGGGTGGCATCAGCCAAGCCCTAGATAAATCGGCGTTGACCAACGGGCAACAAGCGATTAGACGGCAATTGCACCAAACCATCCAGAAAGTCACCCATGATATGAGTGTGCGCACCATTTTTAACACCGCGATTGCCGCCAATATGGAATTGGTGAACAGTTTGGGCAAATTGACCGACACTTCAGCCAACAGTGCCGCTATCCGTCAGGAAGTGCTGGAAGCAATTGTGCTGATGTTGTCGCCAATGGTGCCGCATATTTGCCACCAGTTATGGCTGGAGTTGGGGCATGACGATGCTATTGTTGATAAAGCTTGGCCTGTACCGGATGAAAGCGCCTTAGTGCAAGATGAGCTGTCATTGGTTATTCAGGTCAATGGCAAATTGCGTGGCAAAATTTTGGTGTCCGCATCTGCCAGTCAAGAAGACATTAAGGCTATCGCGCTGGAAGATGAACAGGTCAAACGCTTTATTGATGGCCAACCCATCAAAAAAATGATTGTCGTGCCGAAAAAACTGGTCAATATTGTTTTATAGGGGAAAAGGCTGATGATGCCGCAAAAGATAGCCAGCTTTTTTGCTGTTTTGTTGTTGACTGCTTGCGGCTTCCATTTGCGCGGTCAGGTGCCTTTGCCGGAAAGCCTTAAGTATGTTTATGTGGAAAATGCATCCCCTATATTCCGCGAGCAATTGAGAAAAACGCTGCAAGCATCTTCCGCCAAATTACTGGATAGCCCGGATAAAGCCCAGGTAATGGTTAAAATAGTGTCGGAAAGTAATGGCCAAGGTTCATTGTCATTGGGTGTGACTGGCCGTACCAATGAATATGAGCTGACTTACAGTATCAATTATCAATTGGCCAGTGCAAAAGATGGCGAGCTTAAGCCACAGCCCCCGTTGCTGGTCAAACGGCAATATTACAATAACCAACAGGATATTTTGGCCAAGTCCAATGAGCAGCTGGTTATCATTAGCGAAATGAACCAACTGGCTGCCCAGATGTTATTAAATCGCCTGATTGCTTGGGCCGAACATAACCCCAAATAATTATGCAACTGAATGCGGAGCAATTGGATGCGGTCTTGGCAAAAGGCTTGCACCCCATTTATGTGCTGGGTGGCGAAGAGCCTTTGCAACTTAATGAACTGGCAGATGCTATCCGTGCGGCAGCTCGGGCAGCAGGGTTTTCCGCACGGGAAATATTTTCTGTGGCAACTACCGGATTTGATTGGGGTCGCTTGCCCCAGTCTGCCAATACCCTGTCGCTGTTTGACGATAAGAAGCTTATTGATGTCCGGTTATCCGGCAGTGGCCCGGGGGCTGAGGGCAGCAAGGCTTTAGTGGCTTATAGCAAGCGTCTGCCGGAAAACACCTTGCTATTGGTGATTACCGGCAAACTGGACAAGAAGACAATAGCCTCAAGTTGGGTGCAAGCATTGGATAAAGTGGGTGTAGTGATACCCGTTTGGCCGTTAGAAGGCCAAGATTTACTCAAGTGGTTAGGGCAACGCTTGCAGCGGCGCGGACTGGTGGCGGATCACGAAGGGATCCAATTGCTGGCTGAACGGGTGGAAGGGAATTTATTGGCAGCGGCGCAAGAAGTTGAAAAGCTATATGTGTTGTATGGAGCGGGCATGATTACTAGCGGACAAATTCTGGCGGCGGTGGCGGACAATTCCAGATATGATGTGTTCAATTTAGTGGATACCCTGCTATCAGCCAATGTTGTGCGTAGTGCTAAGATTTTAACGAATTTACGGGCAGAGGGCATTGCCGCACCAGTGGTGTTATGGGCTTTGGCCCGTGAAGCACGGCTGTTGAGCCTGCTAAAACAGGGGCTGGCCTCAGGCCAAACCACTGAGGCGGCATTTAACCAACAGCGTGTTTTTAGCAAGCGTCGGACATTGGTCAGCAAGGCATTAAAACGTTTAGGCGAGGCCGATATCAATGCTATTTTACTGATGGGTGCCAAAGCGGACCGGCAAATAAAAGGCCAACAGCCAGGCGATGCCTGGGAGACCTTGCTGCAGATTTGCTTGTTGTTCGCCTCGGTAAAAATAGCCTGCTAATGAGCCGAAGCAGTTTGGCTGTTAGCGGGGGTTAGGGCATTCTGGTCGTATTGGAAAAGCAATTTTGCGTTCGGCACAAAACCTGGTTTTTAGTTAAACAAAACCTTATTTTTAAATGGCAAGAAGGCTAAAATCAACCGGCTCATTACAACGGCTTTTGACAATTTATATTGTTGTGGCGGGTATTTTTGTGGCTGCAGTCTTGTTCCATCTTGTCCGTCAAGAGGTGGAAAACTCCACTTATCAAGCACGCTATCTCTCGGAAATTGCTAAGCAACTGAGCTATAAGCTGACGGCGGGAAGCAGCCCGTCGGTGCGCTATCCGCTATTTGGCCCTTATGACGAGCGCCTAGGTTACACCTTGCTGCCGCAGGTGATAAAAAATTTGCAAGATGAAGGCTATACTATTGCCGCTCAAGCCGCCATTTCACCTAAGATGTCAGAATTAATGGATTATGGTCTGTTTCCCATCTACCACGAGAAGAACCAAGCAGGGCTGCACATACTCGATCAAGCCGGTCAGCCGGTTTTCAAGGCGGTCTACCCAGTACATGGCTATGCCAATTTTGATTCGATACCGCCGGTAATTTTAAAGACCTTGTTGTTTATAGAAAACCGTGAGTTATTCAACGAGCAAAAAACCTATGTCAATCCTGCCGTGGAATGGGACCGGCTGGGTTTTGCCTCGTTACAGCTGATGGTGAGCAAGTTGGGTATCGGTGGCAACGTGCCGGGCGGCAGCACCTTGGCAACACAAATTGAAAAATACCGACATTCCCCTGAAGGCTTTACCCATTCTTTGTTGGATAAATTCCGGCAAATGGGCAGCGCCTCTGTTCGTGCTTATATGGAGGGCCCTGATACCCGTGCCATGCGCCGCGAAATAGCCTTGGCTTACCTCAATTCCATGCCTTTGGCGGCGGTGCCGAAAGTAGGCGAGGTGCACGGTTTGGGTGATGGCTTGTCTGCTTGGTTTGGTGCGGATTTTGATGAAGTCAACCGGATTTTGAACCCTGGCTTATTGGCTAACAGCAAGGTTACGCCCCAACAAGGTCAAGCCTACCGGCAAGTGCTGAATATTTTATTGTCTCAACGGCGGCCTTCTTATCTGTTGGGTAAAGGTTATGATAGCTTGCAAACCCTAACTAACAGCCATTTACGTATCTTGGCAGAGCAGGGGATTATATCGAAATCGCTCAGAAATGCTGCTTTAAATGCCAGTTTGGTCAGGCCGCCAAGGGCTGCGGCTGCCGGGCCTTATAAGTTTGCCGGTGATCAGAAAACGCAAATGGTGTTGCGCAGCCGTTTAGGCAAAATATTGGGGATCAAGTCCAACTATGAACTGGACCGGCTGGATTTGACAGTTAAAACCACACTTGATTACCGCAGCCAACAGGCGGTGTCGCTTGCCCTTAGGCGTTTGGGTGAACCGGCCAATGCCCGTGCAGCGGGCTTGTTGGGTCAGAGAATGTTGGACGAGAACACCAAACTGGCGCCGATTGTATACAGTTTGATGCTTTATGAACGCAGCTTGGGCGGCAATTTGTTACGGGTGCAAACCGATAATTACGACCAGCCGATGGATATTAACGAAGGTATACGTATTGATTTAGGGTCTACTGCCAAGCTTAGGACAATGGTGCATTACTTGGAGCTGATGGCCGACCTCTACCAGCAGTATCACGGCTACACCAGCCAGCAATTCAATGGGCTTAAGCTGCACCCGAGTGACCATCTGTCGATTTGGGTGGTCGGGCAGTTGCGCACTAATCCTCGCATCAGTCTGGAAAATTTATTGATGCTGGCGCTGGAACGGCATTATTCAGCCAGTCCAGCCGAAAGTTTTTTCACCGGTGGTGGTTTGCACACCTTCAGTAATTTTACTAGCAATGAAAATGGCGCAGTAATGTCGGTGCGTGATGCGTTGCGGGATTCCGTCAATTTGGTGTTTATCCGATTGATGCGTGATGTGGTGTACCATCACCTTTATAAACCCAATGGCATCGCCCGTTGGTTGGACAATCCCGATGATCCGAGGCGCGAAGAATATCTGCAGCATTTTGCCGATACCGAGGGCGGTGTTTATTTGCGCCGTTTTTACGCGGTGTACCACAACAAGACACCTGAAGAGGCGTTGGAATATTTGGCGCAAAGGGTCTTGGCGAAAGCGCCGCGCCTGACCATGCTGTACCGTGCCATTTATCCCGACAATGACGAGCAAGCGTTACAGCAGTTCCTCGCCACGTATTTAGGCAAAGAGGCTCTGGAAGGGGAAGACCTATATAATCTTTACGATAACTATTCGGCGCAAAAATTTGATCTGCAAGACCAAGGTTACATCACCAAAATACACCCATTAGAGTTGTGGTTGGTGGGTTATTTGGCGAAAAACCCTAAGGCAAGCTACAACGAGATTATCGAAGCCAGTGCCGGACAGCGCCAAGAAGTCTACCGTTGGTTAATGAAAAGCAACAAAATGAACGCCCAACAACAAAGGATTCTGACCTTGCTGGAGACAGAGGCTTTTCGTGATATTCATCGTGCTTGGGAGCGGGTAGGGTATCCGTTTGGCGGCTTGACCTCTTCTTACGCCACCGCGATTGGGGCATCCGGTGACCGGCCTGCCGCGTTGGCCGAATTAGTGGGCATTATCCGTAACGATGGCTTTAAATTACCGTCGGTCAGGTTTGAAAGTTTACATTTTGCCAAAGATACCCCCTATGAAACGGTTATGAATAAGTTGCCGGAGCAAGGTGAACGTATTTTTGCACCCGAAGTGGCGCGGGCTGCACGTAGTGCCATGATAGGCGTGGTGCATGGCGGAACGGCTTCACGCTTGGATGGTGTTTATGTTGATGCTGAGGGCAAGCCTATGGAAGTGGGTGGCAAAACCGGCACCGGTGACCACCGTAAGGAAGTTTGGGGTAAGGGCGGACGCCTGATAGAGTCAAAGTTTATCAGTCGGGCGGCGGTTTTTACGTTCTTTTTGGGTGAACAGTATTATGGGGTTATCACGGCCTATGTGTCGGGTGAAGATGCGGGCCATTATCATTTTACCAGTTCGTTGCCGGTGCAAATTCTAAGGTCGCTCAAGCCGACGTTAACGCCCTTGCTCAATAAAACCGCAGAGGTGCAAGCCGATGCCTCCAAGGCACCACTTGTTCCCATTGCTCCAACCCTCGGCGACAGCTTGCCCATACCGACAAAACATGCTCAGGATGTGGTTCGCAATCCCGTGCCACGTATGCCTGTTCCTGGTGCGGCAAATGCAGAGAACCCGATAAAGCCGGTTAAGCCTGTCAATCCTCCGCCGATCAAGGCGATTGCCAAGATCGGTAAACCCACGTTGCCAGTTGTCAAAAACAGTGCGGGGGAAACAGTTCCAAAACCGCTAGGCCCAATTCCATCACAAGTTCCATCAACTGATCTTGGCCAGGCTGCGAAGCCTTTGCCAGAACGGGTTGTTGCACCGCTAGCGCAGTCCAAGGGGGAAGATATTAAAAAGAAAACGGTTTCACCATTAAAAACGATTAAGCCGATAGCTAAAGGTATTGGTGTTGGTGTTGAAGCAGCAACGCTTGTTGGCAAAGCTGTTGTTAATTCAACGCCAGCAAATGTCCCCAATCAGGCTGGCACACATGCGCCGGATCAGTCCGCTACACCGAAATCGCAATCCAAGATTGGTGATGTCAGCAATCCGGCGGTTGCCCAACCCATAAAACCAGTCCACCCGATTGTAAACAGCAATACCGTGGACGTGCCAAAACCTATAGACGCATTGCCCACAAGCGCAGCGCAGCAACCCCCAAAAATGCCAACAAAACAGCCTGCGACCCATATTAATAAGCCAAAGACCGACGATAAGAAAAATAGCGCCACCCGCTATTACAAGTATCCGCCGCTTCCACCGACGACTGTGCAACCATCCATACAGCAATAAGCAAGTTGCAATTCTTCAGCCAATCATTTCCGCAGCAAGGTGGCAACAACAATTTATCTGCCCTACAGCTGGTTTTCGGCTTATTTCGTGTACATCAAATCGTAAGGCTGGTCAAAATTATCGTGTGGTTTGCTGGTTGCAGACGCTTTTGCTTCTGGCTGTGTCTAAGTGTTGCGCAAAAGACATTTGACCTTTCCTCAGGCAAATTGGATGCAATAATCTTTGCTAAAAAGTTTGAACGCTTATATCGGGAACGCCAATCAAAGATACCGATGGAACATCAGTTGCTGTGTTATCGGATATGACTACACTGGATGGGTCAAAAACCGCTGGTGGCAAAATGGGTTCAAACGAACCAATAGCTAGTATAGGGTCAGCAATAGTAATGTCATTAAATGTCAGCAAGGCATTGCTTGAATCAACTGACCAATCGGTTGGCCAAATAAAGTCTACTGGCACAATGTCAATTGGCGCCACAACAATTTCTATCAGCAAGCCGCTGTTTGGATCAACCAAGGTTGGGTCAATCATGATGGGGTCAACGCTGATGTCGGTCGGCAATGCCGCCGTCTGGTCGCCCGTTGCCGTGGTGTCCACGGGCAAGCTGCTGTTTGGGTCAGTCAAGGTGGGGTCAGTTATAATGGGGTCCACGCCGATGTCGGTCGGCAATGTCGCCGTCTGGTCGCCCGTTGCCGTGGTGTCCACGGGCAAGCTGCTGTTTGGGTCAGTCAAGGTGGGGTCAGTTATAATCGGGTCTACGCCGATGTCGGTCGGCAATGTCGCCGTCTGGTCGCCCGTTGCCGTGGTGTCCACGGGCAAGCTGCTGTTTGGGTCAGTCAAGGTGGGGTCAGTTATAATCGGGTCTACGCCGATGTCG
>Ga0207960_1000092_pt1 | contig 25031 bp, 19 predicted proteins | sample CryBogCBH29May08_FD_184613 | JGI IMG/M metagenome (GOLD analysis project Ga0207960, IMG submission 184613) | Freshwater microbial communities from Crystal Bog, Wisconsin, USA - CBH29May08 (SPAdes) | ecosystem: Environmental > Aquatic > Freshwater > Lake | place: Crystal Bog, Wisconsin, USA... | reverse complement strand
GCCTTGCGGATGTGACCTAAAGGCAGCCACTTTATATCAAATCTTAAAACGATACTAAGCGCACTTGAAGATCTCTATCCCTTTAACGGCAATTCCTCTGACTTGGTCGGAGGATCTATGTCCGAGGCTGACCGCCTAACGGGTCCTTTGGTCGGAGCCAAAGAAAGGCTCTTTTCTAATTGGCTTGTTTTGGTTTTTTCCTATTAGTAGAAGGTAATATACCAACCTTTCTTAAATGACCTTTATAAGTTTTTAATGTTCCTTGTGTATGTCCAACTTTTTCTATTAGATTTGGCATATCCATTTTTCCATAATGCATTAGAAAAACCCATTGATAGCAAGGTAATGTAGTTTTAAATAACTGTCCGACTTCCACTTCGAATTCAATTTGATTATAAAGATCTCTTTGTTCCTGACTCAACTCAGAAAGGTCCTCTTCGTCTGGAGAAGGAGTAGTCTTCTTTTTTTGAGATTTTTCAAGTTGTTTATGTTCTTTTCTTTTTTTGGTTTCAGGGTGTGGCTTTTCTTCTTTTTGAGTCGTTCTTAAGCTTGCTATCAACTCCTCCCACTCTCCAGGATTACTTACAGGAGTTCTATTTCCATCCGATAAACGAGGAGAAAGATTTAAAGGATTCTCGTCTTCATCCCATGAACCAATTGAACCATTAGGAGTTTTAATTCTGTCTACTGATAGGCTTGAGCTTAGAGGATGAAGAAAACTAGATGTCGTACGATCAAGAAGTTCGCCTTCTTCCATCGATACAGCTAAAATAGAAAACCCAAAAATAAAAACAGCAGTCTTAGTAAAAAAAAATATACTCCATATCATTTCATAAGCTTTTTATTTAAACACCCTTAATAAAATGATCACTTAACTACGTTACACTTTCAAGAAAATAAATAAAAATATTTTTGAAATTAAAAACTCTCACCAAATTAGTCATTGGTTAACCTTTTTCTTCTATACTGAAAACAAATTTTATGAATACAGGCTCTTAGTTATAAGACTTAACGAAGCCATAAAAATGATGCTATCATGACTCTTAATATAATAAGTTTTGATGGCTTTCTTTTATGCGTACACTTAATGATATCCGCCGAACCTTTGTAGATTATTTCAAAAAGAATGGACATGAGGCTGTGGCCTCTAGCCCGCTTGTTCCTCAAAATGATCCGACATTGATGTTTACGGCCGCCGGCATGGTTCAATTCAAGGACGTTTTTACCGGTAAGGAAAAGCGCAGCTATAGCCGGGCGGTAACGTCACAAAAATGTCTACGTGCCGGCGGTAAGCATAATGACCTTGATAATGTTGGCTACACAGCCCGCCATCACACATTCTTTGAAATGCTGGGGAATTTTTCCTTTGGCGACTATTTCAAAGAAGAAGCAATTTCTTATGCCTGGGAACTGGTTACAAAAGGTTTTGGCCTTGACCCAAAAAAACTTCTTGTAACTGTTTATTCTGAAGATGAAGAAGCAGCCTCTCTGTGGCGAAAAATTGCTGGATTTTCGGATGATAAAATTATCCGTATTCCCACATCCGATAACTTTTGGTCGATGGGTGACACAGGTCCTTGCGGTCCTTGTTCTGAAATTTTCTTTGATCATGGTGAGAAAGTAGCTGGCGGCCCTCCCGGTTCTGCTGATGCTGATGGAGATCGTTTTATCGAAGTTTGGAACCTTGTTTTCATGCAGTATGAACAACAAGAGGGTGGAAAACGTGTTAACCTTCCCAATCCTTCGATCGACACAGGCATGGGCCTTGAGCGCATCGCTGCTGTTTTACAAGGACAACACAATAACTATGACACAGACCTTTTTAAAACTCTGATCGCAGCATCTACTGATTTGACTGGCGCGAATAAATCCACTCAACGTCAATCGCATAACATTATTGCCGACCATTTAAGGGCAGCTTGCTTTTTAATTGCTGATGGTGTGTTACCGTCGAATGAAGGGCGCGGTTATGTCCTGCGCCGTATTATGCGCCGCGGGATGCGTCATGCACATATTTTAGGGGCAAAAGATCCCTTGATGTGGCGTTTGGTGCCAACATTAACCAGCTTAATGGGCGATACCTATCCTGAATTATGCAGAGCCCAAATTTTAATTCAGCAAACCTTAAAACTAGAGGAAGAAAAATTCCGTCAGACACTTGAACGTGGCCTGAAATTGCTGCAGGAATCAACATCCACTTTGTCAAAGGGACAAGATTTTCCAGGCGATGTTGCCTTTAAATTATATGACACCTATGGTTTTCCCCTTGACCTGACCCAAGATGTTTTGCGCGCTGAAAACAAAACCGTTGATCTCACAGAATTCGCGAAGTGCATGGAAAAACAACGCCAAAAAGCGCGTGCAGCATGGGTTGGAACTGGTGAAGCAGCTAATGAACAAGTTTGGTTTGACTATAAAGAGGCGCATGGTTCCACTGACTTTTTAGGTTATAGTACCACCCATTCCGAAGGCCTTATTTTAGCTCTGTTGAAAGGACAAAATTCAGTCGATATGGCCGCAGAGGGTGAAGAGATTTTCATTCTAACCAACCAAACGCCATTCTACGCAGAATCCGGCGGTCAGGTTGGCGACCAAGGAACGATCACGACGGATACAGGCGTTCAAATTAAGGTTTCGGACACTTTGAAAAAACTGGGGTCCCTCCATGTTCACGCCTGCAAAATTATCAAAGGTCAAATAAAGGTTGGCGATAGCGTTAAGTTAGACGTTGATGCCACAAGGCGCCGCCAAGTTGCCGCCAATCACTCGGCAACGCACCTGTTGCATGCAGCGTTGCGCAGAGTTCTGGGCGATCATGTTACCCAAAAAGGATCCTTAGTAGCATCAGATCGTTTACGTTTTGACTTTACCCATGCAAAGGCCGTATCACCCGAAGAACTGCAAACAGTTGAAAAATTAGTAAATGAGCAGATTCTTAAAAACAAATCGTCCCAAACCAAATTGATGACCCCTGATGAAGCCGTTGCCGAAGGCGCAATGGCTTTGTTTGGTGAAAAGTATGGCGCTGAAGTCCGTGTTGTCAGCATGGGCGATGAGAAATTTTCGGTTGAGCTGTGCGGCGGTACCCACGTCAGCAGCACAGGCGATATTGGCCTTTTTAAAATATTAAGTGAAAGCAGCGTGTCATCAGGTGTCAGGCGTATTGAGGCCATTACGGGTGAGGCTATTTTAGAGTTGTTAAAGGATACGCAAAATATTCTGATTCTTGAGCGTGAGCAATCCAAAAAAAACGTTAATGATTTGCAAAAACAAATTGCTGACCTTCGCCGGCAAATGACCTTGGGCGTGAAAGGCAACGCTTCGGCAACTGATTTTACAACCTTGGGATCCTATAGAGCTGCGGTCCGTCATTTAAATGATGTACCTGCTCGTGATCTGAAAGCCCTGGTTGATCAATTAAAAAAAGATATGGGGTCAGGCATTGCCATTGTGACCAGCGTTATGGACGGTAAAGTATCCTTAGTTGTTGGCGTGACTGATGATTTGACATCCAAAGTCAGTGCCGTTGATTTGGTCAAAGTTGGTGCCGAAACCCTTGGTGGACAAGGGGGTGGCGGTCGCCCTGATTTGGCCCAAGCTGGCGGTGTCAATGAAAATGCTGTACAGAGGTTAGCAGAGGTTTTGCAAAAGGCGTTGGGGTAGTAATGTTCCTAATTTTTGCTGCTTGATTTTATTCAGCTGGGGCAAAATCAGAAAGTTGCTTATCTAACTCTTGAAATTAAAGAGCACAGTTGAATTTTAGATCGCAAAACGTTATAGCTTTTCTATTGCTTATTTGTCTGTTGGAGCCCCTATGAAACCTGATTTAACTGTTGTTTTAGCAAGTCCCCGTGGGTTTTGTGCAGGTGTTGACAGGGCTATACAGATTGTCGAAAAAGCACTGATTAAATTCGGTACACCAGTTTACGTGCGGCATGAAATTGTTCATAACAAATTTGTCGTTGAAAGCTTAATGGCAAAAGGGGCTATTTTTGTAGATGAGTTAGATGAGGTTCCAAATGATCGCCCTGTTATTTTCTCTGCCCACGGTGTGCCAAAATCAGTGCCCGAGGCAGCCAAAGCGAGAGAGATGATTTTTGTCGATGCAACGTGTCCCTTGGTCAGTAAAGTTCATAGAGAAGTTGAGCATCATCAATCAGAAGGGCGTAAAATTATTTTGATCGGTCATGCCAATCATCCTGAGGTAATTGGTACGATGGGACAGGTTCCAGAAGGAACTGTGATTTTGGTAGAATCGGTGGCTGATGTAGGTAAATTGCCTGATTTTGCGAATCAAGAGTTGGCTTATGCTACTCAGACGACCTTATCCGTGGATGAAGCAATGGGGATTATCGAAGCTTTAAAGCTTAAGTTTCCTCATATTATGGGCCCCAGAAAAGAAGATATTTGTTATGCTACTACAAATCGTCAAGCAGCGGCTAAAAAGGTCGCAGAATCTGTGGATGCGATGATTGTGATCGGGGCGCCTAATTCTTCTAATTCTGTAAGATTGGTTGAGGTTGCTCGCCAAAATGGCTGCGAAAAAGCGCGTCTTTTCCAACGTGCAAAAGATATTGAATGGGAATGGCTCAAAGGATCAAAGCGTCTTGGTATCACAGCAGGAGCCTCTGCACCTGAGGTTTTGGTTGAAGAGGTGATTGAAGCTTGCCGCGATCATTTTTCTGTGAATGTTGAAGAAGTGAATACGATCCAAGAAAATATCGTTTTTCATGTGCCTAAAATGTTGATGTAATGCTTTCAAACTGAGACAGTAGAGGATAATAAAAATAGGAAGTTATTAATTAATGTCAGAGTCACTTGAAGAGTTCTTAAAATCCCTAACGTCAGATTCTATCGTTGAAGTTTTCACCGATGGTGCCTGCAGTGGTAATCCTGGTCCAGGCGGCTGGGGTGCCGTTCTGCGCCATGCAAAACATGAGGCCGAGGTTTTTGGCGGCGAAGCGCAAACCACCAATAATCGTATGGAAATGTTGGCCGCAATTAACGGTGTTGGTTATCTGCCAGCTAAAACTAAGGTGACCCTTTATACCGACAGTCAGTATCTAAAAGATGGCGTTACCCGTTGGATGATCAACTGGAAGAAAAATGGTTGGCTAACCGCCGATAAAAAGCCTGTAAAAAACAAGGATTTGTGGGAAAAATTAGATCAGTTAATTGTGACCCACACCATCGAATGGCAGTGGGTTCGCGGCCATGATGGGCACCCAGAAAATGAACGCGCTGATGCGTTGGCGCGCAAAGGTGTCATTGCCCAGCGAATGGCATTATAGGGAAATGGGTTATTTTATCACCTTTGAAGGTGGCGAGGGGACTGGAAAAAGCACCCAATCAAAATTACTTGCCGAACGCCTGAGAAATAACGGGAAAGATTTAATCATCACGCGTGAGCCTGGTGGCAGTCCCGGGGCTGAATTGATTCGAAACCTTTTGGTAACAGGGTCAGCTGATCGCTGGGCACCGATGAGCGAAGCACTGTTAATGTACGCCGCGCGCGCTGATCATTGGCAAAACCGCATTTACCCAGCCCTTAAAAACGGTCAGTGGGTGATTTGTGACCGCTTTGCTGATTCAAGCATGGCCTATCAGGGCTATGGACGGGGCCTAGACAGTATATTTTTAGAGGGTCTATATGGCAGGATTATTGGCTCCCGAAAACCCAACCGAACTTATGTGTTTGATTTGGATCCAAAGGTTGGGCTACAGCGTTCAAATCTACGCCTGAAACAAAGCGACCATGCTTATGTCGAGGGGCGCTTTGAATCGTTAGACCTGGCATTTCACCAAAAGGTGAGAGAAGGCTTTTTAAAAATCGCTGCCAAAGAACCGGGACGCTGCAAGATTATCGACGCCTCATTGTCTGTGGATGAAATCCATGAGCTTATTTGGCAAGATGTTTGCTCATTAGATTCTCTTCAGGCCCAGAGCCCTCCTCTTTCACTCCCGTTATGGTATGGCATCCCAACGGTTGTCATGATGGTTTTGTTCAAAGACAATCAGGTTCTTCTTGGCCTTCGTCAGGGAACAGGATTTATGGACGGATTCTATGCTCTTCCGGGGGGCAAGCATGAAGGCGGCGAGTCGTTAAAATCCTCTGTCATCAGAGAAGTCAAAGAAGAACTTGGAATCGTTTGTAAGCTAGAGGATGTTTCCTTCAAAGGCCTTGTCCACGCCAATCCATCAGCCGGAGGCGAAATAATAGGTGAATGCGCCTATGCCATTTTTCAGATTGATCATTTTGATGGCGAGATTACAAACGCTGAGCCTGACAAGTGTAAAGAACTCGGTTTTTTCGCCATTGACCAGTTGCCGGAAAACATCACGAATATGTCTAGACGCTGCATTCTACAGGCACTAAGCGGGGAGATGTATCAAGAGGTTGTGTGAGAGATTGCGGAGTTATTGTTGGATCTTCCGGACCGTTTCAGTTTGCGCTCATTAAACACATCTCTCGAAACCTACGCCCCTCATCCTCAAAAATCCTCGCGCACCTTACGAGGATGAAGGAAGTCATCGACCGATTCTGAAAGATTCTCTTTAAGACGATTTCTTACAAGAATCGTCCGTACTTGATGGAATATCTGCTGATCCAGAACTTGCTTTTGCAACTCCGACCATTGCTGCTCGCAATAATCGATCATGCATAATATAACCATCTTGTAAAACCTGAGCCACATGACCGGCCGGATGATCGTTGTGTTCGACCTCAAATACGGCCTGATGGTAGTTCGGATCAAATTTTTCGCCAAGAGGTGATATTTTTTTAATCCCGTGTTTTTGGAAAACATTCAGCATTTCCTGAGCTGTCATTTCAACGCCACTAATCAAAGATTTTATATTAGATGACATATCATCTGTTACAGGGCAGCTTTCAAGAGCCCGATGAAGATTATCTGCAATCGAAACCATTTCTCGGCCTAAGTTAACAGCGCCATATTTTAGCGCCTCTTCCTTTTCACGTTGAGCCCGACGTCTTAAATTTTCTCCTTCTGCCAAAGCCCTAAGCCAATTATCTTTCATTTCGGCTAACTGTTTTTCTAAGGCCACAATTTGATCGTTCGCTAATTCGGTAGCTTCAACAAAAGAACTCTTTACCTGTTGTTCTTCTGTTAATGCTCCGCATCCATGAATTGCTTTGTCATCATTTAGAGTTTGGTCGTGCATAAAAATCTCCACAAAAGAATTATTCAAAAGGCATTAAATTTTTTCTGTATTATACTGAGAATGATACGACTATTCTATCAAATCATTTCTTTTGGTATAAACACCGATAGCAGAGGCTATAGATAAGGCAATAAGCCAAAATGCTGGAGCCATTTTTGTTCCGGTATAATCTATCAACAAAGACCCCATCAACGGTGCTGTTCCACCAAAAACGGCTTGTCCAATGGTTACACTAAGGGCAACGCCCGAATATCTACAGTTTGTAGGAAAAAAGCGTGAGATATAAGGCATATAGCAACAATTCATAACTGTGCCTGCCATAACCAAAATAACTATAAAGAAAGCAATATGGATAGTATGAAGTTCTGCCTGACTAATAAGATAAAACGCTGGCAAAGCAAAAATGGCAATTGATATAGTTCCAATTTGCATTTGCTTTTGAAATCCAATTTTATCAGCGAGCGTTCCCGTAAATAGGATAAGAACGCCGCAGGTAATCATCGATAGCATGTTGAACAACATGCACTGGGAATCAGAATAGCCAACCTCTGAAAAAAGTTGGTTGCCAAATATGCTAGAAAGATACAAAGGCATCAAATCTAGCCCGGCAATCAAAATAGCCAAAAAAAGATGTTTTTTATGATTCGCTAAGAGCTCTTTCCAGGGGGATAGTAAAAGATTTTGTTGTTGTTGTGCTTTTAAAAAATCTTCCATCTCTGAAATTTCTCGCCTGAACAGATATATAAAAAATGCAAAAACTCCTCCTATTAGGAATGGGATTCTCCACGCCCAAGTCGGCATTGTTTTCATAGATACAAAAGCACCCACAGCAGTTGCTAAAACAGCACCAAATACGCCAGCAGAGATTAATATACCACTCCTTGTTCCAAGTTTAGCTTTTATAGATGTTTCAGCATTGTAAAGATTAACCCCTGTAAACTCACCCCCCCATAAAAGTCCCTGCAAAAGCCTAAAAACAATAAGCAAGATAGGAGCCATTATTCCTAAAGTCTGATATGTAGGAGTTAATCCTATCCCTATAGTTGGAATACCAACGAGCATAATTGACCATAAGAGAGGTTTCTTTCTGCCGTATTTATCACCTATAAAGCCAAATATTATAGCGCCTATTGGTCTCGCTAAAAAACCGGCAGCAAAAGCACCAAAGGAAACAAGTAATTCAACAGAATGAGAGGACGAGGGGAAGAATATAGGGGCCAGCATAACAGCAAAGAAGCCATACAGAGTGGTGTCAAAGCACTCTACAATGTGGCCAGCCGTGACGGCCCAATTTAAAGTTTTAGTCTGGCTCATAATATATTTTTATACCCATAGCATTGGCATACTGCTCAAAAAATATTCTAAATATATCGATATTCCTTTGCATAGATGGACTTGCACTTGCTTTTGTGCAAAAATATGTCCTTGAAATGGGACCATCAATTTGCGGCAAAACACGAATAAGATTAGGACCGTAATATTGTGAAGATTCAACAGCAGCGGAACATATCCCAATACCCGCTGACGCCGCTAGAAAAAGGGCAGCCGTCGAGTTTATTGTCAAAGTTGGAGTCAGTTTTGGCAAACCCCATTTTCCTTTTAGATGCCAGTTGATATCTTCAAAATAGCTAAACTCGTGTTCTCCATAGCCCATAATTGAATGACCGGCTAAGTCTTCTGGGGTTTTAGGAATTCCCATTCTTTCAAGATATTCTTTGCTGGCAAAAAGTCCATGATGATAAGCAATATGCCACTTTTTGATAAGATTCGGGTTATTACCCATAGGCCTTAATAAGATATCAGCGCTATTTTCAGTTTGCTTAGAAAGAAGATCTTCGGCGATAATGTTAACTTTTAAATTGGGATATTTAGAATGAAAATCTTTAATACTTTGCATAGACCACGAATACGCAATCGCGCTCGTCATCGAAACAACAATTGTTCCCTCGATCAAATCTCTATCTGTATGCTTTGCCTTATTAAGTCCTTCTTCAAATGCCTTCACCATTCTTGCTGCATAGGGAGTAAATTTCTTCCCCGCTTCAGTAAAGGACGAATTTTGCTTTCGCCTATCAATCAGCTTTAAACCCGTTTCTGTTTCTAACTCGCTTATATGTGACCACATAGTCGAACGGGGAATTCCAATAATTTTGTAACCACCAAAATCACAATCGTTCTCAGCAAGAAATAAGAAGGTTTTTAGGGCTTTAATTTTCATAGATAGAACTAAGAAGAATAGAAAAGTATTTTTATGTAATATCAAAAAAATAAGAGGCTTGCATTAGGAATTTGATCGATTTCCAAATTTTATTGAAAATTTTCGTTGTTTTTTATCCAGTTTTAGGATATCTTTAAAATAGGTTAGTGGCTTGTTTTGTGTTCGCTGTATCGACAGTATATTCATTAACATGGGCACTATCAGTCTTCATTTTCTTTAAGTATTTTTGATGATGCACCAAAAAGGTTTTTTACAATGACTAAACAAATACAAAGCAAAAAAGAATATGACGATGCCGTTAGCAGAATTCAAGAGCTGTGGCGGGCAGATGTCAACTCTCCCCAGTTTGAGCATCTTGAGAACTTGGCTGGGCTGATTGATGCTTATGAAAAAAAGAAATGGCCCGCAACCCTGCCAGATCCAATTTCTGCCATTAAATTTCATATGCGTCAAAAAGACTTGAAATTAAGTGATTTAGGAGATCTTCTGGGTTCTCCTCTTCAGGCCTTTGAAATCCTTAATAAAAGACAACCTTTAACGTTTTCAGTCATATGGAAACTTAGTAAGTGCTGGGGAATTCCAACAGAATCCCTTATTGGTTCTTACGCCAGTTAAATTTTACGAAGACAGGTTCTAAAGCTAGCTAATCAGCCGACTTACCATTTTAGCCGTATAATCTACCAAAGGGATGATTCTGCTATAATTCATTCTAGCTGGCCCGATTACGCCGATAGCGCCTATAATTTTTTGCCTAGAGTTATGATAAGGGGATACGACCAAAGAGCAGCCTGAAAGTTTAAAAAGGCTATTTTCTGAACCAATAAAAATCTGTACGCCTTCTGCTTTTATGGATGCATCTAGCAGCTCATTCAGCCTTTCTTTTGTATCTAAAATCTGGAAAAGCTCTCGGATCTGATCCAACTCGTTTACCTCTGTCACTCCGTGCAGCAAGTTAGATTGTCCCTTTACAATTAAAGAGCCTCCTTCTTCACCTCCTGCCCAAACAGCAAGACCTGCTGATACAACGTTTGCCGTCAATTCACTAAGGTGGGCTTGATGGTGCTTTAATTCTTCATTAATCATATTTTTAGCTTGAGCTAAGGTGAAGCCGGCTAACCGAGAGCTTAAATAATTACTTGCTTCATTAAAAACGGAAGAGGAAATGCCACTGGGAACCTCAATCAGCCGGTTTTCAACATCACCATCTTGATTAATTAAAACTACCAATGCGCGTCCTGGTGCTATTTGAATAAATTCTATATGTTTTAAAGGGGCATCTGCTTTAGGTGCCATAACCAAACCGGCGCACTTAGACAAACCGGACAACATAGTTGTCGCTTCTTCTAAAACAGAAGAAATACTTCGTCCTGAATTATTACAAAGCTTATCAATATTTTTGCGTTCTTGTTCGTTAAGATCGCCAATCTCTAGTAATCCATGAACAAATAAGCGAAGCCCTTCGTCAGTTGGCAATCTTCCAGCTGAAGTATGGGGTGCATAAAGAAGTCCTGCTTCTTCGAGATCTGCCATAATATTTCTAATCGTAGCCGGAGAAAGAGGCGTATTTAAACGGCGAGAAAGGGTACGAGACCCAACAGGCTCTCCTGTTTCAACGTACGTATCTACCAATTCCCTAAAAATCTCTAAAGAGCGTTGGTTAAGTTCAGCTACTGTGAGGGACATTATTTAATATACCTTGTTGATGCGATTTGAAACTAGTAAGTAAAGTTGAAGTACTTTTCCAAAATACCATATTTTCTCAAAGAATTGAAACCTCATTGCTCTTTAAAGTTTCAAATGATACAAAGCACCTATGTCTTTTTTTAAAATTTTAGAAATCCCGGAAATCTCGCACCTTTTCCGTCTTTTTCATGAAGGGGGAGCAGAGGTGCGCCTTGTTGGAGGATGCGTAAGGGATGCTTTGCTGGGCATCAAAACCAATGATATTGATATGGCAGTCAATGTTGTCCCTGAAAAGGCTAAGGAAATCCTAGAAAATGCCGATATTAAAGTGATCCCGACAGGCATAGAACACGGAACCATGACCGCTGTTCTTCATAAAATCCCATTTCAAATTACTAGCCTTAGGCAAGATTGGCAAACCGATGGTCGGCACGCAAAAGTCATCTTTGGCAAAGATTGGCTGGAGGATGCTAAGCGCCGCGATTTTACCATAAATGCCTTAAGCCTTGATAAGGATGGAGTTCTTTATGACCCTTTTGAGGGAAGAGCTGACCTTGAAAAGGGAATTATACGATTTATTGGAAACCCAGCGACAAGAATCCAAGAAGATTACCTTCGTATCCTAAGGTATTACAGGTTTTTGGCTTATTATGGAAAGGGCGAACCAAAACCAATCCCAGAGCTTAAGGAATGCAGTAAAGGGCTAGCTTCCTTATCCAAGGAGAGAATTTCTCAAGAGTTTCTAAAGTTATTAGGGGCAAAAAATCCATTAATATCTTTAACTTTGATGAAAAAAGATGGAATTTTTTTGAGCTTATTTGCCGAAGATCCTTCTTTGGAAAAGATTGAGTCTATAGCGCACTTAGAAAACCTTTTGGGTATTCAGATTTCTACTATCAGGCGGCTTTATGCATTGTTTCATGATAACAATAAACTCCTTTTATCAAATGAACAAAAAAAGCATCTCCACTGCTTAAACAAAGCGCTTTTGGAAACAGACCGAAGACGTATTTATTATTATTTTGGAGAAGAAATAACCCTTGATTGGGCGTTGTGGTCCAAGGATTATAAAGAGAATTTATCATGGTTAAATCAACAAAGTGAGCTTATATTTCCACTAAAAGGCCAAGACCTTTTGGATAAAGGAGTCAATGCCGGACGTTCCCTTGGTGTTGCGCTTAAGAAAACCGAAGACTGGTGGGTTTCAAAAGACTTTGCCCCTAATAAACAAGAGTGTTTGGAGTATTGTTTAGGAGTGATGTCTACGGAGTAGGTCCTTTTACAATTTTCAGATGTTTTTTGTGAAAATCTAGAGTATTGTAGCTATCATCTTTGTATTTTTATTGAAACCATGAGTGTATTCACTGTTTTTCACGGCTACGTTTGCAAGATTTTAGAATCTTTAAGTTCTGCGCAAGACGTTTTAGATCTTTCAAAAATAACAATAGAACCCACGCGCGACCCTGCTCATGGTGACATAGCAACCAATGCGGCGATGGTTATGGCAAAACCGATGGGTTTAAATCCCCGTCAATTGGCGGAAAAAATTGTTCACGGATTATCATCTTTAAAAGAAGTTGAAAAGATCGATATCGCAGGGCCGGGGTTTATAAATTTAACTCTTTCTCCCCTTTTTTGGTATGATCAATTAAAAGAAATTCTGACCCAAAAAGAACATTATGGTGATTCAGACATTGGTGGCGGCGAAAAAGTCAATGTTGAATTCGTTTCAACCAATCCAACAGGCCCTCTTCATACAGGACATGGAAGAAATGCCATTTTAGGGGACGCGATTGCCTCTCTTTTGCAAAAAGCTGGATACAAGGTGTGCCGTGAATATTATGTGAATGATGCGGGCGGTCAAATCAACGCCCTCGCACGTTCAGTGCACTTGCGTTATAGAGAAGCCTTGGGCGGAACAATCAACGATGATGCTTTTAAAGAAGGAATGTATCCCGCTGATTATTTAATCCCTGTTGGTCAGAAAATAGCCAAAGAATACGGGGAACAATGGATCAACAAGCCGGAAACGGATTGGCTTGATCTTTTCCGTGAAATTGCTGTTGCAGAAATGATGAAAGATATCCGTGCTGACCTTGAAAAATTAGGCGTTGTGATGGATGTTTACACTTCTGAAAAGGCACTGGTTAAGGCGGGCAATGTCGATAAGACATTAAAGCTCCTCAGAGACCAAGGCGATGTTTATGAAGGCGTTTTAACCCCGCCCAAAGGGCATATTGTAGAAGATTGGGAAGAACGTTCACAAACCCTTTTTAAAGCGACCGCTTATGGGGATGATGTGGATCGTCCTTTACAAAAATCGGATGGATCCTGGACCTATTTTGCCAGTGATATTGCTTATCACGTGGACAAATTGGAACGGGGATTTTCTCATATGATTGATGTTTGGGGGGCAGATCATAGCGGATATGTAAAAAGGTTAACATCAGCTGTCAAGGCCGCGACGAATGGAAAAGCCAACCTTGAGATAAAAGTTTGCCAAATGGTGAATTTTTTGGAAAATGGCGTTCCTGTTCGCATGTCGAAACGTGCTGGTACCTTTATAACTATAAACGACGTTGTAGAGAGAGTCGGCAAGGATGCAACTCGGTTTATGATGATTTCGCGTCATCAAGATATGCCTATCGATTTTGATTTGGCAAAGGTTGTGGAACATTCCAAAGATAATCCAATTTTCTACATTCAATATGCCCATGCCAGGATTTGTTCTGTTTTAAGGCACGTAGAAACAATTTTTCCAGACATAAAACAAAACCTTGCTGAGAAAGCCTCAATCGAACTCTTGACCGATGAAAGCGAATTAGCGATGATCAAATTATTAGCTAATTGGCCTCGCCAAGTTGATGTAGCTGCTTTGATGCGTGAGCCCCATCGATTGGCAAATTTCTTATATGATTTAGCATCCCAGTTTCATGCCTTGTGGAATAAAGGGAAGGATAATACACACTTGAGATTTATTGACCCAGATCAAAAAGAACTCACAAATGCGCGTATTGCTCTTATCAGTGCAGTTGCTATTGTGATTTCAAGCGGTTTAACTTTATTCGGGATTACCCCTGTGCAGGAGATGTGATAATGTCTAGATTTAATTTTGGTAACCGCAGAAATGAAGGTTCTTCTGAACGAGAAAGACAGGAAAGAGAGGTCTATTTTAATAGGCCATCTGGAAGACCTGAAGAGGGGCATTATCCGGACGAATATGATCCTTCTGATCCGCGTCTGAATCGAAGCAATGAAAGAAGTGATAATTATCGTCAATACGTTCCAAACCAGCAAGATCATCCCTATTTTAAGGGAAAATCAGAAACTTCCCGTAATCAAATCGGAACACGACAAGATTTTCATCATCTTAAACCTTATGGAAAAAACTCTCACCCCGACGAGCTAAAAGGGCTTTCTTTTTGGAGAGATGAGGAAGATGATCTTCACGATGATCCAGAAAGTTGGTCAGATCGTTCTTCGCCTCTAAAATTTGTTATCGCAATTTCCGGAATTGTTATTTTTTCTGCCATTGCTTGGTTTTCTTATCGTTGGGTTAGTCAGACAGGGAGTCACACTCCTCCTCTGATTCAGGCCGAGCAAGGACCTTACAAGGTAAGGCCGGAAAATCCTGGCGGTATATCAATCCCACATCAAGATAAGTTAATTTATGGACGTCTATCTGGTGAATCCGATCAACCTGTGGAACGTTTACTGCCTCCTCCTGAACAACCGGTTGTAATGACTCCTCCTTACCCTCCTGCTTATGCAGGAAATGGACAAGGGCAACCATATCCAGAGCAAGCCGGCCCTCAGAACGGAGGCTACAACCAACAACAGCAATACGAGCAAGTAGCACCTGGATATCAAGGACAGCCACAAGCTCCAATGGGTTATCAGCAACCTTATCCTCAAGGGCAAGCTCCTGTTTATCAATATCCTCCACAGCAAGCCGGCCAGCCTTTAGATCAACAGAATTATAGAGAGCCTTACCCACAACAGCAAGCAGGTCAGCCTCTTTCTAATCAGGGATATCCGCAGCAACCTCAAGGAGCGACTATTTATCCAACGGCGCAGCCTCAGATTCCAACTCAACAAGGAATCCCGCAGCAACCTTATCCAAATTATCCGAATATACCGGCACCCAATCAGGCTGTAGTTGCTCCTTCAAATATAATAAATCCCGGAATTCCGACGCATAGACCTACAGAGATCCAAAGAGCAAACGTACAGATTCCTTCTTTAAAAGAGCCCGCTGATAACAAGCTTGTAACGAAAGGAGAGGATAAATCTGAGACAGCCTCTGACCGTTTACATGGATCAGGTTTTTTTGTCCAGCTTGCTACTCTTCCAACAGAACAGCTTGCTAAAACAGAAGCTGATCGATTGAGTAAAAAATATAAACAGGATCTCGCGGGCAATGAAATGACCGTCCGTATGGTTGAAAAGGCAGATGGAACTACATCTTTTCGTGTGGTTGCAGGACCCTTTAAGACAAGAAATATTGCTCTTGCTAAAAGTGGTAAATTTGGCAGTGGAAGCCGTGTCATACAATTACAAAGTAATTGAGGCATAAGTGAAAAAAGGATCACCGAAAGCTGTTATCTTTGGTTGCTCAGGGCTTGAGTTACTGCCTGAAGAGAGATCATTTTTCGAGCGGTGTCAGCCCTTAGGGTTTATTCTTTTCGCACGAAATTGTAAATCACCGGAACAAGTTAAGGCTCTTGTTGCTGATCTTAAAAGTACAGTCTGGCACGAAGATGTACCTATTTTGATTGATCAAGAAGGCGGGAGAGTTGTCCGTTTATCGCCCCCCTTGTGGAGAGAAGTTCCTCCGGCGCATATTTTTGGTCAATTGGCATATGAAAATATAGACCTAGCGTCTAAATGCGTATTTGATAACGCAGCCCTTATTGGATATGAACTTGGGGAAATAGGGATAAATGTAAATTGTGCTCCTTGCGCTGATTTGCTGATTCCTGGTTCAGATCCTATTATTGGTGATCGTGCTTTTTCCGAACACAGTCAGATTGTTGCTGAGTTATCGCTTGCGATGATAGAAGGTCTTCAAAGTCAAAATATTACCCCCATCATTAAGCATTTGCCCGGGCATGGACGCGCTCCTGTTGATAGTCATAAAGAACTACCCATTGTTTCTGCTACTAAAGAAGAATTAATTGATCACGATTTTAAAGCCTTTCGCTTAATTTGTGAGGGTATCAAAGCAAGATCCTTGCCAGAGCCATGGGGAATGACGGCACACGTTGTTTATGATGCTTTTGACAAAGAGTCAGCGACTCATTCTTCTTTGATTATCGACAGGATTATCCGTGAACATATAGGGTTTAAGGGGTTTTTGATTAGTGATTGCTTAACAATGGAAGCTTTAGAAGGGTCTTTTTCCAATCGGACTCAAAAAGCCTTTAAAGCTGGTTGTGATGCTATTTTGCATTGTAACGGCTATTTGGGTGAAATGATCGAAGTAGCGGGAGCAACGCCTGCTTTATCAGAGGTATCTCTTGAACGTTTAAGTAAAAGTAAGGTTTCCCATCCAAAGACTCTTTCCAAAGAAGAGAAAAATCAACTGCAATCAAAGCTTGAGATTGTTTTAAGAAAACAAGAATCTATAAATTATAAGGGCCAGGCGTTCACGGCCAAGAAAAGTGTAGCATGATGACAACTGAACTTATTGCTATTTTTGCAAGTTTAGTCGCGCTTATTTTTGCAATCACCAGTCATGAGGCTGCTCATGGGGCTATGGCTCTTGCATTTGGTGACGACACAGCCAAACGTATGGGGCGTCTGAGCGCTAATCCGCTTCGTCATGTAGATCCGCTTGGAACTGCTGTATTGCCAGCAATGCTTTTTTTAATGAAAGCCCCTTTCATTTTTGGTTGGGCAAAGCCTGTTCCTGTCAATTTTTCAAGCCTAAAACCCAAAAAGTTTGGGACCATCATGGTAGCCTTGGCTGGGCCTGGCATTAACATAATATTAGCTTGGGTATCGGCTGTATTGCTCCATATTAATGGGCAGATGGATACTTTGGGAAATGAGATTTTATTGAATTCTTTTCAAATAAATCTAGTCTTGGCTGTGTTTAATCTGCTACCCTTACTTCCACTAGATGGGGGCCGTATTTTAGTAGAGCTATTGCCTTATAAATTAGGCCAAGCTTATGCACGAACAGAAGACTATGCACCTTTGATCTTGATGCTTTTGCTTTTGATTCCAACGGCTCTTAGTGCAATAGGGATACATTTTAATCTATTAGGGATGATTATGTTGCCGCCTTTGCAGATGCTTCAAAAGGTTATCTTATTTTTAAGCGGTCATTGATTAAAAAATAACAAAAAAAGGAAAAAACCATGGGAATGAGCTTTGGACATTTGGTTATCTTAATGGTCGTTATTCTGGTAGTTTTTGGGGCTGGAAAATTGCCCGGTGCCATGAGTGATTTGGCTAAAGGCTTTAAGGCATTTAAAGACGGAATGAAAGAAGGCGACCCTTCTGATAAAAATCATTAGATTACCTGGTTTTATTCATTAAATTTCCTGCATAATCTCTTCGCTATACTTGGACTTGGGACGAGTATTTTTTCCTTTTTCTATAACTTTTTATAATATAAATGTTTAATTTACATTAACTATATTATGTTATAAAAAAAGTAATAAGTTTTTACATATAAAAGGAGAGAGAATTATGAAAATCACCAAGAAAATAATGATGGCTGCCCTGATCACAAGTTTTTTGTCTGGATCTGTTTATGCTGCCTATGATCCGCATAATCAGTCTGCAACTAAAGTTATGAACCTTAAGGATATTGGTTTCGCAAGCACTACGAAATTATTAATCACCCGTCCAGGAATCGACGCTATTCTTGATCCAAGATTTGATCCTGATCAAGGTTGTAATGAAAATGCTAAAAACACAAAAGCGTTTTTGTCTGGCGTTGTTCATGGAACAATTGATAGGTTTGCAGGCGCTGATGAACCTTCAAAGAGAGCAGCATTCTTAACCGCTTTGGATCATGTTCTTGCTACAACAAACCCACTTGAACTTGATATCTGGGTTGCTAGATTTAACCCAGCCACACCGATAGCTGGCACTGATGTTGTTAGAGATGCGGTCGAAATCTTCCTTGCTGCAATTAATCCGGTGCCAGTAATGCATGGAACTGTATCAGTATCTGCATCAGAAGCAGAAGTCGCTAATGAGATGATTCATTCAAGATTGCATAGCATGCCGATAAGCCTTGAAGATGTTTCTGCTCAATTGCAGGTTATGAGAGGTGAAATGACTGAGTTGAAAACTCTGATTTTACAATTGCTTGCAAGAAGATAAGTTTCTTATTTTTTAGTGTCTGAATGAGGACCATCCTTTTTTTGAATTTTTCTTGTTTATACCCAAGGTGTTTCAAAAAACCGGGCAGGCGTTTGAGGACCAAGGAACGGAATGTATATGAAATACATGAATACCGCAGACCCCGAAAAACAACGAACCCGGAATTTGAAACACGAGGTGTATAGTGTGTCACAATTTTAAATGTGTCACTATAAGAAGCTTGAAATGGATCCCCCGATCAAGTCGGAGGAAAACTTAAATCTAGAGCAAGAAACCAATTAGAAAGCAACCTCCGTGTGGTATCGACCATTAGGCGATTAGTCATCCTCTCGGTCACGTCGATGGAGATGCTGGTGCAGACGCGTCAGGAATAGCTGGTGGAGCGGCAGGAGGTGTCGTTGCATCAGGTGCTGGTGTTGACGCAGGTACCACTGCTGGCGATGGGCCCGCAGGAAGGGGCGCTTGAGGAAGCGTTGCAGCAACTTGATCAGGACTTGGTGGGGACGCAGCAGGAGGCTCCATATAGTCAAAAGGCGTTACAACGCCTTCTGTTAATACAGCCTGGTCACCATAGTGTATCGCGGTTGAATCTAATTCTGGTGCCAAAACTGGAAATGCCGGTACAGGTAACACTTTTCCAGGCGCTTTAGGGTTGGATGAAGGTGCCATTATGGTAATCATATTATAAACGATTGCTTTATCTTCTGATCCTGTAGGAATTACAAATTTAAGCATAAAAGGGTTAGGATCTTTCAAAGGAGTGTAATCACCTTTAGATGCGCTGTGCATTTTGAGCATCCAAAGCAATGCCCAACGCCCTGTATATTTAATAGTTGCTTTTCTTCCATCAACATCAAGAACGGGTTGCAAAGGGTCTTTTACAGGTACTGCTGGAATACCATCTCCATCCGGCCAACGAAAACCAAGCTCAACAGGATTTCCATAAGACCATCTGCCGACATGGTTTTTATCATTTTTGTCGATCGTCACATCAGGGTGCGGCTTAATTGTCCAATCAACGATTAAATCGCCGCCTGATTCCATCTGCCTATTCACTCTAAAATCTATATTAAACGTGAACGTAGGCAGATCATTATCTCCGTTTCCGCTTAAGTAGTTTTGGAAAAAGGCTTTTACGCTATCCATACTTTGTAGAAAACGCAAAGCAGGAAGGACACCCGATCCTAATTGGTATATTTGATCAAGAATAACTTTTGCTGAACCACCTGCCTCATCATATAGACGAAAAAAATCTCGTATGATCTCCGGGTCAGCTTCAGGCGTGCTTAGACTGACATTTGAAGCAACGAAAGGAAATTTATTTTTCAGATTCTGATTGTAAAAAGTAACAAGCTTATTGTAATTTTGAATGCCCTGCTTACGTTTTAAGACTTCAGCTCTTGATAAAACACCCTTTTTGAGTGATCTAATTGTTTCTATAAAATAATCTCCCGACTCATGACGAGTATCCTCAAGAGGAATATTGTCAAAACAGTTTTTAAGGTCGTAGCTGTTTAAAGTTTTTAGAATAAAATCTTCCAAAGCCATTACCGAATTGCCAGGTTGCTTTTTCATAAAAGCCTCCATTTGGTCAACAATTCGGTTCCATTTATTAAGCAGTACTTTGTCACCTGCTGCATCAAGCATGACATCCGCTGTTAAGAACGTAACAAGAGGTTTTGCAAAATCAATAGCCATGGTTTGCATAAGTTGTCTTTGCAAGGAAAGATAAACTTTCAGGTCTTGCGTATCTTTTGAACTATATCCGGTAAATGCAGCACCTTGCTTTCCTTCCCACCACGAAAATGTCAAATCATGAACCGCATAAGGATTTAGAGAATGTAACATATTCTCAATTTGAGATAAAAGCCAGAAGCTTGTGCTGCTTAATAATGTTCTAAGTTCAACAAAGGAAACACCAACTGAATCTTGATTCAAAATCTCTAAAAGTTTTACAAATTTGGGTGCTGATTCTTTGACGTCATTAATTTTTAAGCGCAAAATTTCTTCAGCAGCCACTCCTTCCGACAAATTTGCAGGCGCATCTACAAAACTTTGCGCCTGAGCTAATAAGTTAACTATATTCGCTTGCAGACTCTCTCTTGCAAAAAGCTTCATATTTTCCTGCAATATGGGAGGAAATCCTGGAGCTTGTTTGGCGCTAAATTCTTCAAAACGCCTACACATATCGTAAGCCATTTGGATCATATTAGAATCCCAATAAATAATTTTCCCAATAGGAACCTGATTTGTAAAGCTATGGGCGGTTGGTGTGGCCATATAGGGCTCTGAAAATAGAGCCACTAAGCTTTTCTGCATTGAAATAATCCCTTGAGAGGGCTGAACTGCAGCTGCTTTTTGTGCAAGCGGACCAACAGGCATATTTGGTTGAGCCACAAGAAGTTGATTGATTGATTGCAATTGAAGTTTCAGATTATTAAACCCAATGGCTGTCTGATCAACTAAAAATTGGGTTATTTCTTTGCCGAAAAGTTTTGACGAATCGACTTTATCCAGTAAATAGTCAAATTCTTTACTTGGGTTAAAAAACTCCCTATCCAACCAAGTTTGACCAACTTCCCCGAGAGAGGGAACAACTTGAGCTAGATCCATACTTATCTGACTTAAATATGTCGGATCTGGAAGATGTTTCGTTTCTTGTTGGCTCATCGCCTGTAAAAACGTTTGTAGTCGTGCCGGTAAGCTTGCAGGATCATTTACCGTAAAGAGTGCATTCAAAAAATTCTGATAAAGAATGTTGAGTGTTTCTCTGGCTAATTGTTGATAAGGGCGAAGATCGATAGGAGGAAATGTTGTATTTTTTAATAAGGACCTAAACTTCTTATAATGATCAATAAATTGCTGCGGCAATTGTGCATGGAAAGTATAGGAAACCAGATCATCAAGGTCTTTCGCATCAGCAGCCGATTTCAGATGGTTAAATTTATCAATTTTTCCTTGCAAAGTTTCTAGACCTTCAATATAACGCTTCAAAAGCTGAAACTCAGCGCTTTCAGTAGGTTGCAAAAGTTGAGCAATCGAAATAGATCGATCATGAAGGGTCGGTCTTAAATGTAAAAGTTCACGTGCCTTTAAAAGAAGATCTATATAAATCGTTCTAACAATAATTTGTTGGTAAGAAACTTTTAAAGTTTTTTCAAGGTCGTTGTGCAGAGGACTGAACCAAGATGCAGGCACAAAAATGGAAAAGAATTTTGTTTGCTGCATTTGATCCATCATCTCTAGAAGTTGACGTGCATATGAATCAAATAGTTCTGAAGATTGCCCAGGTTCATTTAAATTAATTCGCTGCATTTCATGAAGCATTGTGTTCATTTTAGAGAGGACAGGCAGCATATAATCGCGGCTTTGTACAAATTTCTCGTATGCACTGAAAAGTCCATAACTTCCAAACAATACAAAAACAGCTGTGAAAATCTTGGCAAGATTCAGGGCCTTGTTAATACTCAAAAGACGTTTTTGTAAGGGAACGGATAATCCTGGTTCACGCAAAATTTTATCGGTGATTAGATCATCAATAAAAAAGATTTTACGTCTAACAGGCTCAAGGCTCTCTGGAGTTAATTGAGAAGCAAGAGAGGGATGCTCAATATCATATCCAAGGGCGCTACCTGGGTTGCCGACAACCGCTAAATTTTCATGACTTTCTTCTGGCTGATCTTCATTTTCACCCAGAACCCTTAGGGGAGTCATCCCACTATCACCGCAAAAATAAATCCCACGAAGGAGTAAAGATTCCTGGTAGGCATCATTTTTGAAAATATGATTAATATAGATGCTTAAATTGTCTTTAAGGGTCAAAACTTCACTTGGAAAAACAAACACACCGTCTCTGGAATCAGTTAACCTGCCCTCTGCCAAAATCTCGAGACGGAGTTGATTTAAGTTCTCTTCAAGGCTGGAAAAGGCCTCTTCAATCCATTTTGATGTATACACTGTTGATAGGGTGTATGGGCAAGACCAACCCAGTATATTATGCCTGTTGCTTGTTGGAATTTCGGAACAAAAACTTTGAAAACCAGGAACAGTATCAAGCTTTGTTACAACAACATAAACAGGCAAACGTAGGCCTAAATTATTTTGTGCTGCAGCAAGCTTATGAGACAAGAAATCAGCTCGACCGCTGATTTCGTCTTTGGTTAATTTGCGTTTGCCGTAGATCTCATTAGCTGGAATGGTTAATATAATTCCATTTACAGGCCTTGCCGAACGATAACGAGACAATAAAACTAAAAGCGAACGCCATCCTTTTTCATCACAGCCCACCTCTTTTTTGTTTAGAAATAGATTTCCTCTAATATCAAGAATAACACCTCTATTTAAAAACCACCAACGGCATTCTGGATTAGGATTATGAATCCCAAGGTCAGGATGCCCTAAAGGCATATTTAGTTCAGCACCCTCAATAAGAGAGGTTTTTCCTGAGTTTTCAGCTCCAATCAACAAGTACCAAGGAAGCTGATACTTATAGTTATACGTATTCAATGAATCACGTAGAAAATCTAATGCTCTTAAAAAAGACAAACTTAATGTGCTGACGTGGAAAAAACCTTTTTTAGATAAAAACTCACTAATCCATCCACCCAATGGTGGCAGTTTATTGCTCTCTTCGCCGTTTTCTTTTTCCTTATCCCTATCTACTGCGGCTGCAGAAGGAGGTTTAGGGATTTTGGGAGCACTTCTTCGCATTGACAGGATCGTTAAAATGATCGTGATGAGCATAACAACAAAGGCAATGATCAAAAGGATTATGATTACCATAGGCAAAGATGAAAACGCATGCCTTACGTAATCAACCGTGAAATTTAAAGTCTGAAGAATGGTATTCATCATATTGGATCAACCTGGCATTGAATTTTGACAAAACTTTGTTTCATATCAATGGGCTTTGCCTTGTTTGTTCAAAAATTAGATTCAATGCTTCATGCATTTCTGAAGCAAGCTTGTACCAAACTACATATGTAATAAATACATACACGGTAAAAATACCGGCAATACAAATACCCCACGTTTTTATGTCTGGCAGCCCTCTTCCCGGTGGCTCTGAAAGAGTATAGTCATAGGCTTGATCAATTAAGTGGGGACGACCAGGACGAAAGAGATGAGCGGGACGATGATTTATAACCGTATAAAGCTGATCAAGATACCATTTGATAGCGTCTTTATCATCTTGATCTCTAAATTTTCCTCTAAACCCTAAACTTAAAGTTAAAAAATACAAAAGCGCTAGTTCAGATCTTGTAGGATCTGTAGATTCTAAAAGAATATCGAGTTTTTTGTAAAAGGACTCGCCGGCAATCTGCGTTTCAAAAAGTTGTGCCTCTAAAAGGGATTTTTGCCATTGTTTTGCGCCAGGCCAACTCAAAGATAGAAAAACTTCATCGGTTAAAACAGTCATCAAATATTGAGCATCACGTATTTGGCTTGCGCCGGCCCCACCCACAGAGCGACCAAGCTTATAGGCTTGCTCTTCCAAAACAGCCCTCATCTTTTTTTGAATTCCATCAATCAAACCGATATCTTGCCCACCAGAACTTTTATCGTCAAAGACGGTGTCAGGCTCACTCATACGCAAAGCTTTTTCTTTTTGCCTTAAAAGTTCATAGTAAAAAATCTGAAAACTCTGCAAAAGGGGGCTGTTACTTGTTGTAAACTGCATAACTCAATTAACCTCAACTTTCCGCTTTCTCAGTGCCTTTGCGGACATAAAGAACTATTTCTGTCGGCCTTCTTTCTTCATGATCGGCTGGATTAAAAATGTTTAAATTTTGATCTGGCTTGATATATTCGGGATTAAGAGTAACTTCAAAAATGACAACGCCGCGACTTGGCATCAATTCATAAAGTTCTTCATTGCGCAGTATTTCTCGCTCAGCCCCGGTGATTCGGCGTCCTCTTATGGCTTCAATTGCAAAATCAGAGGCCACTATCGCATCCTTCATCCATTCTTCAAGCTGGGTTTCGGTCATACCCTTTGGCGCTCTAAGCCCAACATATATTTTGTCTTGCATATAAGCTTTGTGAAAGCGCAAATAAAACAGCCGTTCTTTTTGCTGAAAGGGAAACGCCGAAAAGCTTTGTTCAATGCTGTTAAGATATTGTTTTATAAGTTCGATAACGGGTTCAAAGCAGGCATTGATGCTATTATGTTCATACACTGGCAAAATGGGAGGAAGAAGCGCCGGTCGAAGGGACGCTAGAACTCCTATTGTTTCACAAAGTTTCTGATAGAGCTTATAAGGATGGATAGGATCCCCATGAATCATCGTTTCAAATCCAGGCAATGCCGTTAACAGAGGCCTTAAAAGTGCTGATGTTTCCTGGAGCATAGGAGTTCCGATTTGGTTCTGCCATTTTTCACTTAAATAAGCGGCTTTTTCCCTAATTTTTTGAGCAAGACCCGCGCAGTTAGCCCATAAAAGCGTATCTTTTTCTACAAAGAAACAAGGCGAAATGTAATCGGTAAGAGCAAAAGCTTCATCCACAAAGCCAACTTTTACTAAGGGAAAAGCCAAGCATCTAGCCGGAGACTGCTCCCCTACATGCAAAAATAATTTTGGAATAAGACGGGGAATTTTAATGACGT